>MDSZ01098971.1_pt1 | contig 14429 bp, 11 predicted proteins | sample 811201 | NCBI WGS metagenome assembly MDSZ01 (sample SAMN05326647, study PRJNA326480) | marine metagenome | isolation source: seawater | place: Indian Ocean: North | collected 2010
AGTCTCCAAGCGAAAGGTTTTTATATATTCAGGAGCTATCTGATCAAGAGCTTGGACCGCTCTTCCTGAAGCCATCACATGGCTCATATATTTATTTTGAGCATATAAAACAGTCATAACCTCTCCATCTCTCTTACCTTTGGAAAGATGAATATCATTTTTTTCAAGTACATCCATAGCCAAAATCATTAAAGTTTCGTCATCACCTTCTGCAAGTTCACGACGTAATATTTGCCTATCAACTGATTTTAATTTTTCATAACTTTTTACAACCGGATTCTTCCCTCCAAAGCCTGCAGATAGAGTAAAGCCAAAACTTAATGTATTCCCTTTTGTAAAGGCTCCATAAATTTGAACATAGTTATTTAAGGGATAGGAAACTCCATAATTAATTCGAGATTGACTTTGTTTGATTGGTTCAAATGCAAGTTGAAATGATTTTCTACCAAATGGAAATCCCTCTTCTTTGTAATCGGTCCCGTCATATTCAATTTTGAGTTTCATACCATTTAAATTCGGCAAGGGAATCTCAATTCCTCCAAAAACACCCATTGGACCACTAAAATATCTTCCAGGACTAAATTCTCCACCTTGAGTATCTTCAATAAGCGTCCTTCTTTCAAAGCTTGAATCTAATTTAGTAAGAGGATTGGTCAATTTTGAAAATCCTAAGTCACCCCACCCAAGCCCAAAAGTTAAATCAGCAGTTGTAACATAGTTAAAATTATTAAAATAATTTTGAAAATCTATCTTTTTTGATGCAACGAGATACTCCGCAGCAAAGGTCCCAGTTCCTGCAATATCTCTAATACCTATAGCAACAGCAGGAAAGAAACTTCTTTCTTTAAGTAAGCGAAACTTTACATCAAAGCCTTTATCTTTATATGTCTGATTTCCACTAAAGCTTTCTACATCACTATAAAGAGCATTATTAACATCTGTATATTGATATGATGCTTCAAACCAATTAAACGGATAGGCAATAATACTTCCGCGAGTATAAGGATCATTCTTTGACCAATGAAAAGCTATTGTCCCTTCTTCATGAAATCTTGCAGAAGGCATCCTTATTAACCCTAAAGATCCGTATTCATTAAAACTAGGAGATGAATATGGATATATATAATCATCTATTGAGGATTTAACTGGATTGCTAAGAAAAAAGAATAAGCATAAATATGCAAAATTTTTATAACTCATCTCTCAAATCATAATGATTATTTTTATATTCTCAGCTTCCTAAAAATCTCTAATCACTAATGCTGTTAAGAGATGCTAAAGAAATTGCAAGGCTGCTTAAAATTGGTGAAATAGTCGCTGCATACCTTATACCCTCAATCTTGCCGATATCTCTAGGAGCATAAATTATAGAGCCTGGGTAAATCTCGATATTACTGCTCGTAAATAGGCCCTTAGAATAAACATTTGATACTCCTGAAGGATCAATAACAATAATTTCTTTTTGCGAAGATTCGTTGAGACCTCCAGCATTTTTCATATAATCTTCAATATTTAAATTTGGGTTATAACTTAAATTAGTTGGTTTTTTGAAATCTCCGAAGAGATAAACAACTTTTTCCAATGGGGGAATAACAATTCTATCCTTATGTTTAAGAACTAAATCTTTAGAGGGGTCCTCTCTTAATTTATTCAGATTAAACTCAGCAACTACCCTGCCCATGCTTATTGTGGATCTAAGCTCTTCAGATAGCAATCTACCAAAATCAGCAGTTATATTTATGCCTGGTTGAGATAATCTAGCAATAACGAATTTAATAGTATCTGAATATGTTAATCTTGAGAAATACTCTTCGGTATCTATAGCAGTTTCTCTAAACAAAGCTCCTCCAAATTCATAGGCGTTATCTTTATAACCACCAGCTCTTTTTATTAAGTCACCAAGAGTTTCAGAGTCTCCAACAAAGTACGTTCCAGGTCTTTCAACCATACCTTCAATAGTAACTTGTTTTGCAGGCTCAGCGACATTCTTATATGAGGGGACTAACACCACATCTCTAGCCTTAATTGGAAAAGAGCTAATTTCATCAATTGGCAAGTCAATAAGGCTCTGAGAACCTACATCGTTTCTTTTAATATATATACTCTCATATCCCTTAAAGGATGCAGAAAAGTTACCAGCATATTTAATTAAATCTTCAACTGTTTCTCCAGGAAGTGATTCAAAAATAGCTTGGGTATTAACTCCTCCAGAGACAGGGATCCTGTTTTGAATAGGATGGACAAATAGGATATCGCCTGACTGCATATCTTCTTCAAAATTTACATTGCCAAAAATAAAAATTTCATACAAATCAATAACTTGAATTGTTTTGCCGCCCCTTTTATGTTCAATTTTTCTATAAGAACCATTTTCGGCAATTCCACCGGCAACATTCAACGCAGTTAAAATGTTTGATCCTCCCCCAAGAGTGAATATACCCGGACTTACTACTCCACCAAGCAAGATAACATCTATATCACGAATTTTTGTTAAAGATAGGAAGCTAAGTACGCCTGGAGAAGTTTTTTCTAAATATTGTGATACAGCAGTTTCTGCTTCATCTAATGTCAATCCAGCGATTCTTAATTTTCCAATATTAGGAATTGTAATTGTTCCGTCCCTTTGAACCATTTGCTCTTCTGAGCTAGCGCTCGAAACTTTTGTAGTTCCAGTAAGCATTAGTTGAAATTTATCTCCAACACCAACAATATATTTTCCTGATGCGCTGGGAACATTAACAGGCATAAAAGAAGCCTGAATAGTGCTAAAAAAGCTATCCCCAAATCTTTCAAGACCGCCTCTATTGGGAGTACCCTCAACTTCATCTAGCCTTTTTTCAATTGCCTTGAGCTCATATCTTACCTTTTCAAGAATGTCTTTGCTCTTTGTAAAATTTGTATCGGCTCTAAACAGTTTTTCTAATTCTTCTTCTTTCTGAACAGCATTATTTAGTCTTAGTTCATCAGCTACTGATGGGGGAAGTCCTGCTAGGAACTCTTCTGTTAGGGGCATAGCAGCCTGTGCAAATAATTTATACGGAAGAAATATACAAAAAAGAAATAAGTGGATATGAAGTAATTTATTAAGGGTGTGCATATTATGTTTCATAAAAAATAATACGGAATTATAACGTAAATTTTATGACCAAGCTTAATAAACTGGGAAGAAACTTAAATAGTATTGCGATTTAATTTATGCCAAAAATATCTCTAGTAAATATTTTATCATCTACATCATCTAAGTCAGGACTAAGTCTATTAGAGATAATTATTTGGGAGCGATCTTTAAAATTCTCTAAATTATTGCAAACTTCACATCCCAAATAATTTGATTCATTCAGCAACGGTTCATATATGATAATTCTACTATCTTCATTATTTAACTTTTTAATTAAATCTAAAATTGCTGATTCCCTGAAATTGGTTGATCCCTCTTTCATAGTTAACCTATAAATTCCTATAATATTCTGTTTCTCAGACTGAATGTAATTTACAAGAAAATTTTTTCTAGTTTCATTTGCTAAAATTATTGCACTGATAAGCTCTTGCGGTATGTCAGAGTAATTTGCAAGCAATTGCTTAGTATCTTTTGGCAAGCAATAACCCCCATATCCAAATGATGGGTTGTTGTAATACATCCCTATTCTTGGATCCAAAGATATTCCTTTAATTAGTTTCTTTGAATTCAAATTTTTGGCAAGAGCAAAGCTATCCAACTCATTAAAAAAAGCGACTCGCATCGCTAAAAAAGTATTTGAAAAAAGCTTAATAGACTCAGCTTCTGTAGAAGTTGTAAATAAAATATTCTCTGAATCTAGATTAGATATTTCATTAAGAATTTTAGAAAATTTTACAGACTCATCACAATTTCCACCAATTATTATCCTTGATGGATAAGTATTATCATAGATAGCCTTGCCCTCTCTAAGAAATTCTGGTGAAAAAATTATTCGATTAGTATTAAATCTTTTATTTAAACCCTCTGTAAAACCAACTGGGACTGTTGATTTTATAACGATTAAACCACTGTTTGAATTTTTGAGAATTTTATCAATAACACTCTCTACAGATGACGTATCAAAATAATTTGAGACTTCGTTGAAATCTGTTGGAGTGGCAACTATAAAAAAATCTTTATCCTCAAAATTTGTTTGAGATAATTCAGTCGCCTCGATACTCAAGTTAAGCTTTTCATTTTGTAGGATATTACTAATTTCAGCCTCATCAATACTTGATTGGCCTTCATTAATTTTTTTTATTTTAATTGGATCAATATCGGCGATATGAATAGAATGACCAGATTTAGCAAGCAATGCTGCGAGCGACATACCTACATAACCCGCACCTATAACTGCTATGTTTGCCAATTTAAAAACCCGTTCAAGTAGTAGTTATTCAGAGCCATATTTACTTTGTACAATACTCATTGAATGATTGAGCATTTGAATCTCTATCAGAAACACTAATCTGAATATCCGTGGGCCATGAAATCATTAAATCTGGGTCTTGCCAGTGAATTGATTCCTCATCTTCTGGATCATAAACCTGAGTACATTTGTATTGAAAATCTGCAATTTCAGACAAAACAAGAAAACCATGAGCAAAACCTGGAGGTATCCATAATTGATGAAAATTTTGATCAGAGAGCTCAAATAATTGAGATTTACCAAATGTTTTTGAGCCTGGTCTAATATCTACAGCAACATCTAAGACTGAGCCTCTTGAGACCCTAACTAACTTTCCTTGCGGATTTTTTACTTGAAAATGCAGTCCACGCAATACGCCTTTTGATGACCGTGAATGATTATCCTGCACAAAATCCTCTTTAATTCCGATTTCTTGTTTGTAATCTTCAGCTTTAAACGTCTCCAGAAAAAAGCCTCTGTCATCTCTAAATACTTTTGGTTCAATGATAAAACAGTCCTCCAAATTTGTTTTAATTACTTTCATGCTTTTTTATCTAATAGTTTAAGAAGATATTTTCCATATTGCGAGTTAGCATATTTATTAGCTTGCTCCTCAACCTGAGCACTGGATATCCAATTTTTTGAGTATGAAATTTCTTCTAAACAAGCAATTTTCAGGCCTTGTCTTTGTTCAATCATCTGAACAAACATCCCTGCCTCAAGTAAAGAATCTGGAGTTCCTGTATCAAGCCAAGAAAATCCTCTTCCTAGAATAATTGCCTCAAGAGAATTTTGATTTAAATAGATAGAGTTTACATCGGTAATCTCGAGCTCTCCTCTTGGTGAGGGCTTCAATTCAGAAGCAATATCTATTACATCATTATCATAAAAATAGAGACCTGTAATTGCATAATTTGACTTTGGATATGCAGGCTTTTCCTCCAACCCAATTACATTATTTTTGGAATCAAGCTCCATAACTCCAAACCGTTCTGGATCATCAACATAATAGGCAAAGATAGTTGCTCCAGAATTCTTTTTTCCAGCTTGCATTAATGAGTCTGAGAAGTTAGGACCAAAGAAAATATTATCACCAAGTACTAACGAAACATTATCATTTCCAATAAATTCCTTTCCTATCAAAAAAGCTTGCGCTAGACCATCTGGGGATGGTTGCACAGCATAAGAAATAGAAAGGCCAAACTGGCTTCCATCTCCAAGAAGTTTTTCATAGAAAGGGAGATCAAGTGGAGTTGAAATTATCAAGATATCTGTTATCCCTGCAAGCATATGAACAGACAATGGGTAATAAATCATTGGCTTGTCATATACAGGAAGAAGCTGTTTCGAAGTACCTGATGTAATTGGGTGCAATCTTGATCCAGAACCGCCCGCTAAAATAATTCCTTTATATTTTTTCTGACTCATTACAAATATTATTCAAATTCTCCAATCCTATCTAATTTGTATTTTCCATTAAGGACCCTTTCCCACCACGTTGAATTATTTAAGTACCATTTAACCGTTTTTATTAATCCAGTTTCAAATGTTTCATTAGGCGTCCATCCAAGCTCAGAAGTAATTTTTGATGAATCAATAGCATATCTTTTATCATGTCCAGGCCGATCAGATACGAATGAAATTAGCTCTTTGTAAGATTTAATATTTTCAGGTTTTTTTGTTACAAGTTTATCTAAAATGATACAGATTTCCTCCACAACTTCTAAATTTTTCTTTTCGTTGTAACCGCCAATATTATATGTTTCACCTATTTTCCCATTTTTTATAACTAGATCTAATGCATAAGCATGATCTTCCACATATAACCAATCACGAATCTGATCCCCATTTCCGTATAAAGGGATTGGCTTGCCATGCAAAGCATTTAGGATTGTATGAGGAATAAGCTTTTCAGGAAATTGAAAGGGTCCGTAATTATTGGAACAATTGGTTATTATAAAAGGAATTTTGAATGTTCTACCCCAAGCTCTAACCAAGTGATCAGAGCCAGCCTTTGAGGCTGAATATGGTGAACTTGGCGAATAGGGCGTCTCTTCGGTAAACAAATCTTTGGTTCCAAATAGATCACCATAAACCTCATCTGTCGAAATGTGATGAAATCTAAAAATACTTTGCTCGCTCTTTGGGAGCGAATCAAGATAAAATCTAGTTGCTTCAAGCAAATTATAAGTTCCAACCAGATTTGTATGTATAAATGTACCAGGTGAATCAATAGATCTATCAACATGGCTTTCAGCTGCCAAATGCATAATAGAATTTGGCTTAAATAAATTAATAGCATCACTTAATGCATCAAAATTACAAATATCTATTTTGTTAAAAGAGTAATTTGACTTATCTTCAACAGATGCCAATGAATCTAAGTTACCAGCATAAGTAAGGTTATCTAAATTTAGGACAACATTATTTGGGTTTTTAGAAATATGTCTTATTAAGGCACTTCCAATGAAGCCTGCACCACCTGTTATTAAATATCTCATGGAAAATCTATGCCCTATTATTAGTTGGAAGTAATTGATTATATATCTTAAAGTGTTTTGAAATTACATTATTCACATCAAATCTACTTTCAGCCATCTTTCTACCCCTTTTACCCATTTCCTTATAAAAATTTGGGTTGATGACAAGTTCTTTTATTGAGTTTGCAAGCGCTACAGCATTTCTCTCTGGCACTAAAATACCTGTTACTCCATCGTATATTGCATCTCTGCACCCAGGAACATCGGTTGTTATTACTGCTCTTCCACAGGCTGCAGCCTCTATCAGGATTTTAGGAAAACCTTCTCTATATGATGGCAAGACAACTATTGATGATTGTTGAAGGATTTTTTCCATATCCTCTTTATGACCCCAATACTCTAAAATTCCCTCTCTTTCCCAGGAAGTGACTTGTGATTTTGTAATGCTTGAAGGATTATCAGGGTCTGTCTCTCCAACTAAAATCATATTTACATTTGTATTACTTTCTTTCAATAATCTTGCAGCTTCAGCAAACTCCGTTACACCTTTATCACGTAACAACCTTGATGCCATAATTACATTTGGAATCTCATTATTATCTTCAGAATATGTAAATTTCGTTAAAGATACTCCCGAACCTTCAATTAATGAAAAATTAGTTAAAGGTAGCTTAGAAATTTTTTGGATATCTTCAATATCATTTTGATTTTGGCAAATAACTTGGATATTTGAGTTACTTAAAGAAATTCTATAAAGTCTTTTTATAAAAAAACGTTTTATCTTTCCAAGAGTGCCTTCGTCTAAGAATGAAGATCCCAAACCTGAAACTGCTGCAATAACTCCATGAATTTTCGTAAATCTGGCTGCAATTCCTCCTAATATAACAGGCTTGATAGTGACTAAATGAACTAATTTTGGATTTACCTCTCTAAAAATTTTAATAATTTTAATAAAAGTTTTTAAGTTTCCAATTATTTTTGAACCGCTTCTAGACATTTTAACCTCATGCAATATGAGACCATTTTCTTGAATAATTGTAGCTTGATTTGTCAATGTTGTAGCAACATGAACTTCATATCCTTTTTCCACAGCGGCTCTTGCAATACCTAATCGATGAGATACAAAAAACCAATCTACGTTTACAAGAAATAAGAGTCTTTTATCACTCATTATTCTCTTTTAACCAGCTTTGAAACATAAGTATATTCCACAAAAAATGTTCCCAATTATGAGTTCCAGATATATGTTGTGACCATCTTTCTCTAATTCTATCTACATTTAGTAGACCTTGATTTCTCATAGTTTTCTCATCTAATAAATCTTCAGCCCAATCTTTCAGGCTTGATTTGAGCCAAATACCAATTGGAATTGCAAAGCCAGACTTTGGTCTTTCAATTAAATCCTTTGGAACAAATTTATATAGAACTTTTCTAGCGAGCCATTTAGTTTGATTATCTCTTAACTTATATTCCAGCGGCAATTTCAAGGCAAACTCAACCACTTCATGATTTAAGAAAGGCACTCTTGTCTCTAATGATACTCCCATAGAAGCTCTGTCTACCTTTGTTAAAATATCATCAGGTAGATAAGTAAGTAAATCTAATGTCATCATCAAAGATAAATCATCCAATTCTTTTAGATTATTTGTGCTTTCATCCAAAAAAGTAGTAGATTCAACTCCTTTATGCACTATTGAATTTGGATCATAATAAACAGATGTCAGCCTTCGATAGAGTGAAGAAATATCATTACTTGCAAGCACTCTGCCTCCTTTATAAATTTTTTCACCAAAATTTGAATATCTTTGATTTTTGACAAAAAAATTATATAAGGTATCAATTTTTGAAGTAGAAATGTTTAGAATTCTTCTTGAAATAAAATTTTTGAGTGAGCTTGGAGCAGCTTTAAGCATAGGCCAATATTGATTAGTAATTTGGTAGCGATTGTATCCACAGAATAGCTCATCTCCTCCATCACCAGATAATGAAACAGTAACATTTTCTTTAGCAAATTTAGATATTAAATATGTAGGTATTTGGGAGGAGTCTCCAAATGGCTCATCATACAATTTAGATAATTTTGGAACTACTTCTAGCAAATGATTAGAGTCTATGTAAAGCTCGGCATGATCAGTATTTAAATGCTTGGCAACTGCTTTAGCATGATTAGCTTCATTGTAAGCATCATCATTAAAACCAATTGTAAAGGTTTGAACCTTTTGATCTGATTGAAATTGCATAAGAGAGACAATCAAAGAAGAATCGATACCTCCTGATAAAAATGCACCAATAGGTACATCAGCTATCATTTGCTGATTAACTGATTTCATTAACATAGTTTCTAGTGAATCCGCAGCTTCTTGATCATTTCTGAAATTTAACTTGTCTTCAGTATTAATTACTATATCTTCAGCAGCCCAGTATTTACTTATAATTGGCTTGGGTTTATGTAATGACACTTCTAAAATATTTCCTGGAAGTAATTTAAAAATGCCCTCATAAATTGAACTCGGTGCTGGAATATAGCTATACCTTATAAAAGAACACAGGGCTCCTCTGTCTATTTCTCCAGTAAATTGAGGATGTTTTTTAAAGGACTTTAACTCTGAGCCAAAGAAAAATAATTTTTCTTGATTGCTATCTTGCCAGCCATAGTAAAGAGGCTTTTCTCCAAGCCGATCTCTTCCAAGGGTGAGCACTTTTGTTTTTTTACACCAAACAGCAAAACCAAACATTCCAATACATTTTTTGATCGTTTCTCTGATTCCCCATATTTCAAAACCAGATAATATAGTCTCAGTATCTGATCCGCTGAACCATACTTTTTTTCCAGAATAAAATGCCTCGATTTCTTTTCTTAGATCAAGGTGATTATAAATTTCTCCATTAAAGACGAGAACATATTGTCCATTGCTAGACTGCATTGGTTGATTGCCATTTGATGAAGTATCTAAAATTGCAAGTCTTCTAAATCCCAATGAAATACCATCAGAAGAGTCAGACCAAAAACCCTCACTATCAGGGCCTCTATGATATAGAGAATTTGTCATCTCCCGAATAATCTTTGGGCTATTGGATTGGTCTATATAACCTGACGTTAGATAACCTGTAAAACCACACATCAGAAATTCTTAACTCTATTTGATGTTTGAGAATTTTTAAAAATATGAAGATTTGGATCTAAAAAACATACACCTATAATCATCAAAATCCCCATTCCAGGTATATGATGTCTTACCGCTGAACCCCAGTTCACAGTTCCAAGTGCCCACAACATTTCAATAGCAAAAAAAGTAAGAATTAAAAATACCAAAGGAGTTCTTAAATATTGCTTAACGGTGAAGAAAGCTTTAACTGCAAAAAATATAAATAAACATCTAAAAATATTTTCTATAAATAACGCTAGGTCTAATCCTGTTGCAATTCTCCATGGCATTGGTTCAAGTAAATATTGCAATAGACTAATCGGCATAAAAAGAAACAAATCAAATAAACCATTAATTTCAGGTTTGTATACATACATTGCCCTTGATTCATTGTGACCCATTTGATATGCCTCTACTGCAGCAGCAAGTCCATCAGAAAAATCAAAGGGAACGATGCTAGTAAATAAATTAGTTGCTCCGTAGGTGAGTACTACTAATGCTGGAAAATAGAAAATAATTAACTCTAGTGAAAAAATTTTTTCTTGTCGAATGGAAGTAAAGTAAAATGTGAGGACAGCCACTAAAAGAGCATATAAGACAAGACCAAAATGAAGCAATCCAAGGAATAGTGCTGAAATGGATAATAAAAGCCAATATCTACTATTCTTTCTTATTAGAATCATTAAAGAAGAATATATAAGAGTGTTCACAAATAGCAGCTGATAAACCTCTCTCAAAGTAACGCTAGTAAAAAGAATAGATGATGGAATAATGGCATAAAAAAGTAATGCTCTATTTCTATATTTTTGATGAATACCTAACAATTGAATACTTTTATTCAAAACAATGGCTGATATTAACCATGCGAAACAAGACAACAAGCTTCCAATAAAAATGGAGTTTAAAGTTAGATAATAAACTATGCCAAGAAATATTGAATATACCCATCCAATATTATACTTTGCCTCAAAAACACCAGTATTTGATACATGAAGGGCAACATCATGAAACATAAGCGCGTCACCTTCAGCACCAAAGCTTGGACCAAAAAACCCATTCCAAACAGCAACTAAAAACCTTAAAAAAAATCCAATCAGAATGTATTTCATATTTATTAAATTTTAAAATAAGAAGACATTTTTCTCATTGCAAATAAAAAACTATAGATCAAGGTAATTGCTATAGTAATTTTCAATGTACTCTTTAAGACAAACTTTCCAGTCTCTCATAATATTTAGTTTTCTTAGGTTAAGTTTGGTATCTAATAATCTTTCAGAGGAAGGACGTTCGGCATAATATTCTTTTTTGAAATAATCAGACTTTACTGGGGTAATTGAAACAATTTTTTCTAAGCCAAGAATAGAAATTAACTCTTGAGCAACTTCTAATCTTCCAGTAATTCCACCACAAACCATATTATATAAACCCCATAATTCTTTCTCTAATAATAATTTTACATTGCTTGCAAAATCATGTGTGTATGTAGGAGTTCCCAGCTTATCGTTAACTACGAATAGTTCTTTTTGCCCATTTCGGATTTGAAGCATCAACTTTTGAATAAATTTTTTATCTTTTTTTGGTCCAGCTCCCATCATCCATCCGGCTCTACAGATTAAGTATTTATTTGAGTTATTTTGTACAAATAGCTCTCCAGCATATTTACTTCTGGCATAATGCCCCAGAGGGTTTGGCAGATCCCAATCATCATAAGTATCTTGTTTTCCATCAAATATTCCTGCTGTTGAAATATATAAAATAGGAATATTCAACTTATTTGAAACATAAACTGCATTTTCTACAGATAAAGTATTTGTAATATATGTTTCATCTTTATTCTCTTCACAAAATTCAAGATCAGTAAATGCTCCAAGATGAAATAAATAATCTGGATTAAATTCCTCAACATCATTGATATAAGAATCTCGGTCAGTGAAATCAAGATATTCTAACCATGATTCATTAACATCTATGTCAGTGCATTTTAAGTTGTAGTCATTTGAAAAAATTTTATAGAATGCTTCCCCTAACATCCCACCGGCTCCAGCAATATAAATTTTTTTCTTGTTACTCATTTCAATCTCCAATTAAGCTTTTTAAAATTTTTAAATACTTTGAACTAATTACATCAGTTGAATAATTTTGAAGAACTGTTCTTCTAGCATTTTCACCCAGCTTTCTTCTAAGCTCATTATCATCCATTAACATCTCTAAGGCATTAATCCAATCCTCTTCACTCTTAACTAAAATTCCATTTTCCATATTATTGATAATTCTTGGAGTTGTACCTACATCTGTTGCTACAGTTGGTAATCCAAATGCCATATATTGTAATGCTTTTAAGCCACTTTTACCGAGGACCCAATCATTTTGTGGTAACGGATACAAGCCAATATCAATCCCTTGAAGATCTGAAACCTCATTCTTTTTTGACCATTGAATCATTTCAATATCAACTCCAGGCAAGCTATATTCAAAATTACCTATGATTCTAAGTTTAAAATTTCTCCTCGCGGAAAGTTTTTTCAATATTGGCTCAAGCAATTCTAAGTACTCTTTCGAACTGAAAGTTCCTGTCCACCCAAGAACGATTGGTTTAGTGTTACTAAAATTGTTAACTGGAATAAATCTGTTTACATTTATGGATGATGATATATAGGTAGCATTTCCAAAATTATTTATTTCCTTTGCATATTCACATAAAAATGGAGAGCTTGTTATAACATGATCTGAGGATTGAATAAGGTAATTAACTTTGCCACTACCTCTTAGAAATCGCATAATTGGATTTAATGAATTTGTTTGCTCCATCATCACATTATCTTCGATATCATAAATTAAGTTCTTACTTAATAGTCTGATAATCCTCTCATAAAATGCTGAACCAAAAGGCGTCCCCCACATAAAAACATAAACAAGATCAGCTTTATGAATGAAGAATATATCTATAAATCTTTTAACATAACCTCTTAAAACTCCAAAAAATTTCTTATGATAGTTCCCTTTTGTATAGACTACAGACCATAAAGATAAATCCATAAAGTTTGAGATCGAAACTTGATATCCTTCTTTTTCCCATTGCTCTATATATTGCTCATATTTTAGTCGCTGTCCAGCAGCTTCATCTTTTGGGAATGGGCAAATAACAAAAATTTTTTTTTTCACAATTTAGAAAATTAAGACTTTGTTCCAACAACACACCATCTAGGCTCAGCATCATTAAATACTATATTTTTAAAGCCAGCCTCTAACATAAGATTTTCAATTTCAGACTGAGTGAATCTCTTCTCCAGGGGAGTTCCAAAACGATCTCTTGAATCAGTCCGCATAGTGTAAAAAGAGCAATCACTATAAAAACTTAGCGGAATGCCTGAGGTATTTATTCCTAATTTCTTTAATATCAAAGATGTTCTTGCAAAAGGAAAATAAATAATTATCGCTATAACATCAGTTACAAAGTGCTTAAGTCCAGAGGGCAATCTGCAAATAATTTTTCTAAAAAAATCTGAGCATCTCCAAAGGAGTCTGTATAAAAATGATTTATTTTCCATCGCATAGTAAAGATACATAAGAAATGGAGCGCCGGGTTTTAACATTTCTGCACATTGCTTGATCGCTGAACCTGTATCAGGTACGTGATGCAGAACTCCAAGTGAATATCCAAAATCTTGACTATTAGCCGGTAAAGGAGTCTCATCAACTGATTTCTTATGAAAACTTATATTTGAAAAAGAAGAAAGAGAATCCTTTGCAACAGATATTGCTTCAGAGGGATCAATACAATGAAGATGGGTTATTTTTTTTGCCATTATCTTTGCCCATCTACCAGAACCACAGCCCAAATCATATCCCTCTGATCTTTCAGGCAAAGAGTCCCATGGAAAAATAGTGAAATACTTTTCAAATATTTCTTCTGCCTCTTTGGAAGAAAGTCCAGATTGATTAAATCGACCCCATTCATCTCCAAAACTATCTACTGTTGCCTTGTCTAAATTTTTTTTCATTAGCTAATAAGATAAACTTTTATAAATTTTTGAGTAGCTGTTAATTCCATCCTCCAAAGAAAATTTTAATAATGCGGCTTCTCTACACTTGACAATTATATCCTCTTGTTTGGTTAATTCGATCAATCCTTTTATGCCATTAGTAATTGAAGTATCACTAAAATCATTAATGGTTACTCCAACATGACTTGATTGGATGATCTCGCTCACATCCCCAACTCCATTGTTAGTAAGGCATGGAACACCAGAGGCTAAAAATTCACCTAGTTTTGTTGGCGCAGAAGCTTGCTTAGAGAAAAGGGGTTTAAGAAAAAAAACAGTTGCATCCATTCTCTTAATTAGATCAGGTACTTCATTATAGCTTGCTGAAATAATCTCAATTGAAGACATAGATAT
>MDSZ01156448.1_pt1 | contig 14429 bp, 8 predicted proteins | sample 811201 | NCBI WGS metagenome assembly MDSZ01 (sample SAMN05326647, study PRJNA326480) | marine metagenome | isolation source: seawater | place: Indian Ocean: North | collected 2010
ATTTCGGCTTCAGGGACTTGAAATGACATCCAAGGTCCACTGTTCCATCGTCGGCACATCGCGCAATGACAAACACCGACATCGGTCACCTTCTCGGGCAGACGAACTGTGATGGCCGTGCATAGACATTTGCCCGCGAAAAACTTGGATCGTGATTTCATGGTCCCTCATGAGGACAAAGGTCGGTCGCTAGATGATAGACCAAATCGATAATCATCGCCCAGTCCGGACTTTCAAGACGGTGGGGGGAACGATGGTCTCTCCAAATCTGTCAGGTAGCCATCTCGCGGACCGCCCCATCACAGTCTCTTCCGTCGTAAGGTTCTTTATCTGATCTTTGTAGTCAGTTGGATGGCGACCAGGCGCCACCGCAATCCATCTCTTTCAAAGTGATAAACGTTTCCTAGCTGGCCTTCACGATCGGATGGCGAAGCGATAACTTCATCGAAGCCTCTCCTCGCAAACTCCCACTCCCTAGCTACCTCCATGATACGAGGCATACCGTCACCCCGCTCTTCAGTAATGAGCTCACTGGGTAATCCCGCAGCAGCCGCAAACGGCCACTCCCCGTAAGGTTCTATAACAAAAGCTCGAATTGCCCTTGGGTCGGACATCGCGTCCAAGATGACATCTTTCGTGAAAGGGGGAGGATAACCTTCGACCTGCGGCAGCATCTGCTGTTCGAATGCTAAGCGAACTTTCTCTTGATCGTATAGTTCGACTAAGTCCTCAGGTGCGGTGTGCCAGTCACTGAGCTGAGATATAGCCAGCCGAGGCGACAAAAAATACCAGCCGCAAAGCAGCGCCACAGTTAGGACACCGATCGTGGCAACCGGTAAAAAGCGCGAAGTGCTCATGAACGATAAGTCTCTGCCGTCCATAGGGAAGAACTTACTGCCATAATGCGATCTCCTCATGGCAATATGTAGTGCGGTTGTCCTTCGCGAGACAGATAGTGGCTTCCGATACCTGAACTCTTGACAATGTAAGCCAAGCTGGGTCATCGGTTGTCTTGCTTAAAAGACAGTTGAGTTGGAAACCGGCGGTCAAAAAAAGCGCGCCTAGCGGCTGGTTTAAAATGGGCCGAAAGCGGACTGTCGCCTTCCGTTTCACTTATAGCGGATTGAGGACATTCCGAGCTCCCTCTGAAATCAGCAAAGCCAATTCAGCAGTGTCGATCTCGATAGCTGTTGTCAGGGTAATGCTAGAAACCGGTTTGCACTCAACTATCGCTTCGCATGCCTACGCTGCCGAGCGCCCTGTGGCCTAGTAGGATACTAACCTTGGGTTGTTGCAATGCCAATACACCCAATAAGCCCGCTTATGGAATTGAGCTCTGGCCAACCCCGTTTCCCTCGTTACTAATTGTTTAGCCTGAACTCGCCATCGCACAGCGCATTTGCAGCTTTCCCTTATGCGGATTGCGTGCCGATTGAGATCCCCGCCACCATACATCATTGACTCCGGCCGATTATTCTATTTTGTTGCTCTGCGAAGGGGGAAGCGATGCGTTTCATGAGTTCAGGTCCAAGCGCGTTTTTGGTTTCGGCAGCGGTAGCCTTGGCGGGGTGTTCTCCTAATGCCGACAGCGAGTCTAGCGACGCGGCACCAGAAGCAGCACTGGCGGTCGGAGATGCTGAAAAAGCGCAGACTGACACTGGACGGTCCAAGAATGATCTCTTCGTTTCTGGTCCGAGACGGTCGGGGGAACTCGATCTCAATGCGACAAATCTAGCTTACCTTTATCATCGGATGTCGGGCGAACCCGCTTCCCTTGCTCGAATGATGACCAAGCCGCTCGGGATGAGGTTCGACAATGAATTCGCTCGACGTCGCTTTCTCGAAGAAAACTTCGACGAGTTCACCGATTTGGTGGACGAAGCCGTTGCAGCCGAAACCTACTTGGTCGAGCTTAATGGTAGGCTCGAAGACTACGACTTTGATCGCGAGGGATTTCCCATTCACGGTCTGTTCGACAGGACAATGGTTAGCTTCAATGCAAGCGAGAGCGGTTCTGAAGGGCTTGATTTCGCATTGGCGCTCGAGGGGACCGGGGAGATGAGCTTTCTCCCGATGTCGCCGGAAGAAGCTGAGAGCTTGTCAAACTCGCGAAACAGTCGGTCTGTAGATCTCGAAGTGGCGTTCACCCCTATTGAGGCCGGATGGGAGCAAGTTCGCAGCGATCAAAAACGAACTGTGAGGGCTAAGGCCTATCGTGTTCGAGTTCTTTCGCGAGATGGCAATGAGATCGGGAAGATTACTTCGGATGCACAACCTTCCAACGCTCCGCTTCGTCTATATGCTGACAATCCTTTCGCGAAGACGAAGCTGACAAACCCTTGGTCAGCGGACAATGCCCCCGAAGCCGTTCTGAACCGGTATGCCTGGATTATCGACGAGCGGTGGCAAATGTCGAACTATAGCGATGGCGACAAGTTCGACGAGGCCATGAGTTTGAATGGAAGCTCTGCAGGCGGCTGCGTTGACCAATTTGGATATAGCGAGTGTCAGCGAATATCCGAGCGGCGAAGCGACTTCATCGCACGCTGCACGCAGAGCGTTCCAGAACAACGCAAGCGGGACTGCTACTCAATCCGTCGTCTGCCCTACACCCGGCAAGAAGCTGACGCGCTATGATTGGGTGAGAGACAAGCTGCTGCGACGGCGGCATGACTCTCCGGCCCACTAAATGCGGGCAGGGTTAGAACCAGCTATCCTTCTTTTTATCATCTTTCTTACCGCCCCAGGAGTGTCGCATTCCGAACATCTCGACGGAAACCTGACCGTCTGACCGCACATCGACGCCGTCCGTTACCCGGGTCGTCGTCTTGCCGTCGCTGTGCAGGGTCACACCGTCGGCGATGCGCGTGTTCACCCGGCCCTTTGTATCGACCGATACGCCATCGACGAGCTCGCTCGTGATCGCTCCATCAGAAGCAACATTCATGCCGGCGACACCATAGGAAAGACCCTCCGATTGATAGGCGGCCGGAGTTGACCTTTCCCGCCGCTTCCCGGTGCCGGAGGTTGGCATAGCGCCTGCGTAATCTGCGACACGCTCGTGGCGGCTGTGCGCTACGATCTGGTCTCTGGGAACACCTTCCGCGTAGAAATCCAGATACCCTATCACGACATCGGGGTCCTCTTCACGATCAGGCGATCCGGTCAGCCTCATGGCTAGGTCGCGCTCTTTCTTTCCGAGAGCTTCTTTTTGTTTCGCTGCAATAAGCGGGTGGCGCGCAAAGCCGAGTGCAGCGAAAATCAGTCCAAAGAAAGGTGCGTCCTGAACCCACCAACCACTGGCAAAAAAGCTAATCGGGATCGTTCCTAACATCAGCACTAGAATCGCGATCGAAAGCATGACGCCTGTTCGACGTTCCGTTGCCATAGCCGCATATAACGTAGCAAAATATGCCGACATCACGCCGAGTGCGAGCATCGTTCCATCGGTAAACTGTTCGCCTAACGTCCAGCCATTTGGTGCCCAGATACCCATGAGCGAGGCCAGCGCCATGGCCCCGCCGTAAAGAATGGCGTGGCCTTTTTGCGAAAGCCGGGGCAACGGCCAGTCTTTTCCTGCGGCCTCTATTTCTGCCTTGTTCGTCTCTATACTCCTCGCGATCGCGCCCACCTCTCCTGCCGCGATCATAGAGGCGGTGCCTAATGCGAGATCAATACCCAGGCCGGGTTCCGGATACCTTTTCAGCAGCGCGGCAAACCAACTTCGAGACAGCAACTCGCGCGTGCTTTCCGCTTCTCGGTCGAACCGGCATCGGGCGGCCAGCTCCGGATCGAAGAGCGCATCGAAAATTTGCACCTTAGTGCTGCTAGCGATTTTGCGGGCGGCCCACGCGTCGCGCTGACCATTCATAAAATGAGCGATGTAAAAGGCTTCGGAGTGCGGGTCCGCCAGACATAGCTCGAGAGCGCCACCGCGGTTGTTCCAGATTTCCTCGTATGAAAGCACTTCAGCGTGGGCGACGCAGTAATCCAGGAATTCCCGCTGCCAGCGTTCATCGACCTCAAGCAATCGCTCATCGCCTGACGCTTTGGCGGCTAGTGGGAGGATCCCTAAACGATGGATGTCGCAGACAAATTGGCGCTTGGGTAAGCCCTCTGGCATTTGATCGAGCGCAATCTGTTCAAGCTGCTCCCAGCTGATCGCGACGCCCATAAAAGGCGGTGCTCCATCCTTCCAATGAGCTGCCAGAAACGTGTAGAGCTTTTGCTGTGGGTCAAGATCTTGGCCAAGAAGGCGATCATGATCGATCTTCGCGTCGATGTCGCCAAGTGTGTGCTCAATCCATTTCCCGATGTAGCCACCGAGCAAATGCTCTTGGGCCTTCGCAGGTTTCGGAGCCATTGCTGTGACGAGCTCAACAAGTGTCGAACACTTTTCACCATCAAAGACGTAAGGACGAGTTAGCTCTTCGCGTTCCGTCATGTTCCCCCCACGGCAATCTCCCGAACACGGGCTTTCGAATCCTAGATAAAGTTATCAAATAGCAATTTTCACTCCAACGCAAATCAGCCAGCGAAGCTTTCGGGAAACGTTGACCTTTGGGGCATCGTCTCGGCAGTCAACTTATTGCAGTCATGCGATGATCGAGTCGCTTGTGGGCCGATTGCAGAACGGCGGGTTTTGGGCGGTCAATGCCGGATAGCAGCCCTTCAATTGTGGAGTAGGCATTAGCTGGTTTTGACAACCTAGTCGGTCGTAGAACGAGCCCTAACGGGCGCTTTCCCGAGAACCGGTCGTTTGCTTAAGGAACGTTGACCTAGCTCACGGATCAAACCAGCTGTGAGCGTTCAGCGCCAAATCTCATCAAGGAACCACGACCATGGCTTCTCCGCCCCCCGGTCTCCACGAAAGCTTCACCGAACAGGGCCTATTCTGGCTCGCCGGAAATCGCGACGACGAGGTCCCCGGCACTGTTACCTATGACCCCGAAAATGGGGCGGTGCTCAACCTGCTCGGTATCTTTGGCGAGGTCCATGAGGCATTTGGGCGTGCGTTGGGCGGCTCGCACGACGAAGAGGCCGTGATCCATGGCGTGACTATGAAGGGTAAGCCCGTCAGCCTCATGAACGCGCATATCACCAAGCGCCAGCTTAACATGCCCGGCATCGCCAACGAGACCTGGACTTCCAATCTGATGGTAATTGGCGCCCACATAACCAGCTCCGACGAACCGATCTTCCCCAAATGCTATTTCCGCTTCGACAAGATCGAGATGTGGCTCAAGCACTCTCCGTTCACCGCGACCCATGACATTGACGCGAAAACGCTGAAAGTCCTCGCCGAGAAGCCGCGGGAAATACCCTTCGCTTCTCACGCTGAATTCGAGGTAAGTACCGTCGGCAGCCTGTATTCGGACAATTCTAGCGACACCCGCTTCGTCATTGACGTTACCAGCCAAATGGCGATCACCCCGCCCGAGCCACGCTCGCTCGACTGGCATCTCAACCGCGCGGCGCGGCTGCAAGAACTCGCGTCGCTATGTACCGGCCACTACCTGCCGCTAACATCGTTAGAGCTGCGCGGACCCGACGTCGAGCTAGGCGGTGGCGGAAGTCGGCCGTCCGAAGTGCATCTCTATGCTCGGCTGATTCACGGGGGGAGTGGAGTCGAAACGACAACGAAACGTTCTACACCAATCGTCACTGGACCTGAGCTCACCCGATTTAATCCTCAGGCCATACAGCACTGGTTCGACCAATTCGAAGCATTCGATCCTGCACTGCGGTTGTTCTTCACAATCACGGCCGAGCGCGACATGTTCACCAACATCCGGCTCTTGCTAGCGATCCAAGCGCTCGAGGTGTTCCACCGCCGCACCGGCGGCGATACGGTGATGCCTGAGGCGGAGTTTGCCTCGCTCGCGGACAACATGAAGGCCGCCATCCCGGCCGACGCCAACCCGGACATGCGCGAGAAGCTGGAATCGCTCTATCGCTTTGCCAACGAGCCGAGCCTCAAGCAGCGGCTGCGCGCGATCGTTGCATCACTGACGCATGCTTTTGGCGAGGCGCCCGGCGGATTCAACAGCAAATACCTGCGCAAGCTCGTCGACACGCGCAACTATTACACCCATTTCTCCGAGGAGCTGAGCCAGCGCACGCTCGACGGTGAAGGCATGTACTGGGCGAGCCGGCGCGTGATTCTGCTGCTGACTTTATTGTTCCTGCAGCGAATTGGGCTGGCCGCCGCTGACATTAAGCCGCTGCTTGAGCGGCACCGGGAATTCGCGCAGCTCTGGGCGAAGGCCGAGCGCCCGCAATGACCGGCACTGACCAACATACGCCGTCTCGATGAGGACGCGCGAACGCCAGAGCAGGCCCCAACAAGCTGCTCGTAAGACTGATAGCGGCCGGTCGACGGTGGAAAAGCCGCTCGCCGTTGCGATCAGTCGTCTCGCAAAAGGCTTTGGCCCGGGCCCTCTTGCTTCGCCTCAATCACTAGTTCGAGCTCATGGGCTTCGAACACACCAAGGCGGACCAATCGTCCTAGCATTGCGTCAATTCGAAGGCGCTGCGCATGATCTCGCTCAAAAAGCGAGGGGTCCCCCATCGCCGCGCTCTCGAACCACTGCGCGACCTTTCGGCCGATCGCGAGTTCATGCCACATCGTCCGGTCTTCGCCCGTGGCCTCGAGCCAACATTCGATGGCGAAGAGAAGGAAATCGAGGTGACGTGATGTCGGCCCAATCAGCAGGGTGTTCATCGTGCAAAGCGCCACAAAGGCTGTCGGCCCTCCTCTCATCATAGGGCGCAGCGTTTCGAGCAGCGGATTGATCCGGTCGAAGACCGCTGGAACCAGATAGCTTCGGGCGCTCGACACCAGATTATATTCGTTCATCAGCATGACGGCGATGGTCGGGCCGGACTCGAAGTCTATCCGCAGCTCACCAGGCCCGCGATCCCAGGACCAGCGATTGAGAGCCATTGTGCGCGTTACCAGCTGCCGCCGGATCGCGCAGGCGCGATCGGCTGGGCGCCCCCGATCATTGAAGTAGCAGGCATCCGCCGCGCGCGTGAGCGTGTCGGCCACGTCGCAAAAAGAGCGGTCCGGAAGTTCCAAGATCGGTTGCAGGTAAGCATCAAGCCGGTCCTGCGATGTATCCATGATGACCGCAGCGACCAGCAAATAGAATTGCTGATTCCAGTCATCCGGTGTTCGGCTGAGCTCGGCGTCGGCAGAATAGCCATGCGCGTTGAGCCGCGCCGACCAGGGCGCATATGCATCGACAATCTCCCCAAACCATGTCGGCCTCCGGCACCCCTCGCGGTTCAAAAGCCCGAGCCACTTCGCAATGCCCTGCATCTCGACATGGATAGATGACTTTTTCGAACGCGGCGCCCTACTCTCCTCTGCCTCGTCCTGTTCGAACTCGCTTCGTGCCCGGTTGCCTGAGAGGATCGCGCGCGGCCTGTTCCGTAGAGAGGGTCGTTCGTCGGGCAGCGTTGGCCAGTCAGGCTCTGGCCCGCCGTCCAGCCACACAATCTCCGCCGAAACCGCCTCGCAGTCCTGACGCGCGCGCTCTGTCTCATAGGCGATCTTGTCGGCGGGATCCTCATCATAGGGGTGCCAGCGATAGCGGCGACGTGCGAACGCCATCCGGATCGCCGACTTGATTAGGCGCGGATCAGCGTCATCGATCGTCACCCTAGCCGCGGCGAACGCCGGGATCGCCGCCTGGTCGCCGCGCACAGCGGCTTCGACGAGCCGATCGCGATCCGCCGCCAGCTTGCGCCGATGCCAAAGGTGAACGAGCGCGCATATCGCCATCCCGGGCCGGTTGAAGCCCAGTGTCTCGCCGGAGCCGTATGCGTCCACCTCCTCGATCAGAGCGATATCGACGACTGCACGGACCCAAGCTTCATGTTCGGCGAGAAGGACGTCGTCGCCGTCACGCGCGATCAGCATGGCGGTAGCGATGAGGCGCGTGGACCGTGCCTTGAGATAGTCTTCATCACGTTCGTCAGGCAGGTCGCCGGCCGCATGCTCAGCCGCTTGGCGCGCTATTTCCGCTGAGCCTCTCGCCGGATCGTTGGCCGCGAGCTGAATCTTCGCCTCGATATCGCTCGATAGGGCGAGTGCGCGGCTCGCGGTCTCCAGGCGCGCCAGATGCTCGGCTTCGGCGGGCGGTGGCACGAAACGGAATTGCCCGTCGACCTCGACCCAGTTGGCCCGGTCCACCAGGTTCAGCGCATGTGCACCCATGAACGCTGGATCGCGAAAAGTGTCGTTCTCGTCATAAGGTCCGAGTGCATCGACCGCTTGGGCGAGAAGCCGCCGGACGGCGGAACTGGCGTCGTCGTTCCCCGAATAGGAGGACATCAACTGCTCGAGGGTGAAACTGCGGGAGCCGCGCTTCGCGAGATCGGCGAGCCGCACGCGGCCGCTCGGCTCTTTCTCGCCTGCCATCATGACTCCGAACATCTCGATGGAAGCGCGATCGCGATCGCTGGCGAGAATATGCGGGTTGACCACAAACGGAACGAGCGCGTCGCGCGTCGCCGGCCAATGGGACATGAGGACGTCGATCGCGACCACGAGATAGGCAGCGCAGCTTCCCTCCGGCCCGAGGATGTCCTGCAACACCGTGGCGACATCCTCGCCGCGCTCGATCCGCTCATGCGACCAGGCTTCGAGGGCCTTGAGGGCCGAACCGACCGAGGATTCCGGCGCCTGAAACTGCCGTGACCAGAAATAGGTCTGGACCCAAGGGAAGAAGCGCGGCGTACCGTCCACGACGATCGTGAAGCCATTTGTCTCGGTCGCTTTGCCATCGGCATGACCGTCGACCGCAGCTGCGACGAGGGTGCGAATGAGCGCAAGCCCGATTTGGGGATCGGCATCAAGGAGCTCGAGAAATGGTGGCTGTGCCGGCGACGCCGGCATATAGTCGCTATCCGCGAACCCGAAGACGCGGCCCATAGACTCGCGGCGCGACGGGCCCTTGCGCGGCTTCTCGATGAGGCTGGCTTCGATGAGCGTCGCAAGTTCTGTGGGCGCCACGCTCGCTAGAGCTTTGCTGAACGGCCGGATCGCCTTGACCTTGTAAGTGTCGTTCTCGCACGCAACCGCCCGCAGATAGGCCTTTGCCTTTTCCGGCGCGTTTGCCGCGAGCACCAGTGCCATGGTGCGAAGATCTTCGATCATGCGCGAGCGCGCTTCACTTGAAATCCTCGGGGCGTCCGCCGGCGAAGGTATAGCGATGACCGTATCTCGCAGGTCGAGCTGCAATAACCAATCGTACAACATCCCGGCGGCCGCTTGCCCATAAGCGGAAATGGTCATCGTGAGTATTAACTGGATCTCGACGATTTTGACCACGGACGCGATCGCTTGAACCGGGATCTGCGCCTGATGCTCGAAACACCACATCAGCACCGCAGGCGCAGCTGGTGAAGATGCTGCGCGAAGGGATGTCGTGGCTTCGGGAACCTCGAACCCCTGGTCTTTGAACTGCGCGAACAGCGCCGCCGCCGACATCGTTTCCACCGCTATGATTGCGGTGCAGAGTTCGATGAAGAGCGCGCCGCCCTGCGCAAGCAACTTTTCGGAGCATCGGCTGAGCAGCTGGGCTGAAAGCTCCGACCTCACGATGGCGAGGAGCGCTTGCCGACGCCACGCCGCATGTGAGTCAGGGCGGGCTAGGGCATCAAGGAGCCGCTGCCATGCCGCGTCATCTGATGCCCTTTCCAACGCGAACCGCCCGGCAAACTCGATGCCCCGTGCGAGGCGCGGCGAGGGTGGCACCGTCAGGTCGATGCCATCGAGCAAGCTGATGTCCTCATGGAGACGTGCGCCGATCGCCCAGTCGCGCAGCACGTCATGGCGGAAACCCAGCTTGTCGCGGTGCGGCTCGCTCAGGCTCTGGCTGTTCAACAAATGCGTGCGCGCATCTGAATCGTTGGCAACATCGATCGTGTCGCGGCCACTGAGGACTGCTTCAGCCAATTCGGCGAGCAAGCGCTGGCCCGCACGCTTGTCTTTGACCTCCGCCCCGTCGGCGCCATCCCACCAATGGTGCGCCAGCGCCGCCTCCGTGCGAATGTCCACCGTGCTCGGCACCTTCAGCAGCTGTGTGAGTCGGTACAGATTACGGGCGATCGGAGCGGCTGGATGGTCCGGCGACAGCAGGGCGCGCAATTCCGGCGCCATCTCGATCAGAACTGCGACCTCGTTGTCGTCGAGTTCTCCCACGAGTACGCGGTGCGGGGGGCCGAACTTGGCGATGGCGTCCTCGGCAAGCCAGCTGCTGCCCTCGACGCCGAGATGGGGCCGCGTTGAGACAATGACCGAGAACCCTTCGATGTCAGCGATTTCACGTAGGACGTCGTTGACCATGCGGCGGCGCTCTGCCGTTGCAAACATCTCGAGCCCATCGATGAACAGGATTCCACCGCCGCTGGCTGCAATATCGCCAAGAAAATCTCTGGCGGCTCCCGAGACGCCGAGGCGTGCGGAGAACGTAGTCCAGCCCCCATCGGGAGTCGCAATCGGATCGAGGACGATGACTTGGCCTTCGCGTGCTTGCCTCTCAGCAAGGTGACGCAGCACCCAAGACTTGCCAACACCGGGATCGCCGGTGATTTCGATGAAGCGGTGTGCGTCGCGCGCCTCCTCGACTGCCGCTAAAGCGCCGAGGCGCGGAAGAGTGATCCCGCCGACGCTCGTGCCGATGTCCATGAGCGATTGGCGTGACATATCCGCGAGCTTGCTGCGCGCTTCGGAAAAGTTCCGGTCACCGGCGAGGCGAAAGCCGTGCGCCGTCAACGCGTCGATCAGCGGTTGGCGTGCGAGCGATCCGCCGGTCGTGCCGGTCTTGATGGCCAGCGCGACCAGATCGCCCCAGAGACCTTCGGCGCGGCCGGCATCTTCGGGCGCGAGACCCTGCCGCGCCAGCATGAGCGCATAATCCCGCGCCTGTGGTGCGCCGGATTCGAAGTCGAATTCTAGGATCAGGAAGCGCCGGATGATTTTCCAGATCACCTCGTCATCGTCCGCAACCCCGTGCGCGACAAGGTGGGTCCGGAACGCCTGGGCGAAATCGCGCATCTTCGGGCTGGCAACGCCTTTAAGTGCTAGCCGTGCGAAGAACTGAGCTCCGGATGTCGCGGAGCGCGCCCAGGCGAGTACATCTTGATACGGGCCTGAGATCGCGAAACTGGTGCGCTGGGTTGCGACCGCCAAAAGGTGCCGGTCGGTCGGGGGACTGTCCGGTGCGCTGCGCGCGATCTGGTCGCATACGCTGACAAAGATCGGGTCCTTCAGTGCGAATGTGACAGTGCGTTTCGACTGAATTTCGAGAACCGAGCTTCCGCTATTCGACGTCGCGTGGACGATCAGATCGTCGAGCGCATAGCCTTCATCCACGCCTTGAAACTGGACTTGGTCGATCCGGGCATTGGGAAGACCGCGTGCTTCGCTGCCGGCCAACATCTGAAGCAGATAATAAGCGCCAAGCTCACCCTCGATATAGGTGCCCGCGCCTCCGCGCCCTACTGGGCTGGAGCCGCTGTCTCTATCTTTGTGAGGCTTCGCCGGGTTCTGGTTCATCCGTACTCATTCGAATTCTCAGCGGCCGTCGCGCGCTTCCAATCAATATCGCGAGGCAGGACTGCGACGGATGTCGGCTGGCCAAAAAAAGCTGTCGATCAGAATTTGGATTCGGAACGACAGGAATGTCCCTACGGTTACCGTCCGACCTAAACCGAAGCAATGTCCGCTTTCCGCAAGCCCGGGGAGAAGCCTGTATGACCGGGATTGGGGCGCAAAGCGGACACACCGAAGCGCAGCCGAGAGCGCTTGCATCGAGGGGATGCTCAATGAATTCTCCGCGGCGCCGACTGTCTGAACAAGCCGAAAAGATCGGCAACATGGGAAGCACGGCGCGGCCTGCATCGTGGTAAGCTTTATTGATTTGTCCATCGCGACGCAGCGCGATAATGGCGAACAGTTGCGTGAGCGAAGGCCAAGTATCTGGACCGCTTATCAGTGCGTTGATCAGCGCCGAGCGTTTCCATTCTAAGCGGCTTCGAGCACAGCGAACACGCATGGTTCGGACAACGGAAACGCCTCGAAACGATGAGGACAAATCGCAGCTGGATTGAGCTTTGCGCAAAGCCCTTTCGGAGTATTCTGGCATCGTTTCCGAAAAATGGCCTCTCCGGCCAATGTCCACATGATCATCTCGCGTGGCGCATCCGCGATAATGTGGACAAAATTCTTCCACCTTCCCATTCGGTCAGGAAAATCAAGCGGCAAAACGGGCGTTTTGTCCATGTAGTTTTAGTAGGCGCAATACCGCAAAACTGGGGAACCCCATTTTTGCATGCTTTGGACACGGCCCCAAGGCTACAACTCGAGCTGTTCCTCCCTATTGTCCGGAATCCACCCAGATTGCGAGCCTGTCGGTTAGACCGTTTGTCCACTGGTTCGGCTACTTCGCGCCTCAGGTCCTTTGTGTGGACAAAGCCCACACGCCGGAAGGTCAGCTTTACGAGCGCGACGAGAAGGACTCCGTAGAGTGGGGAGGGGCAAATAGCCCTCCCTTCGCTGCAAAATTGGTGGGGCTTGCAGGGTCCTTCCACGCAGGTCGAGACGACCATTCAGGAGGTTCAATAGCTGAAGGAGATACGAAGCAAATCGGTAGGATGAAAATCAAGATCGATGCTTCCGCTGGGTCGGCCGATCCAGCGTCCGCAAAAGGAAGTCTCGATGAAATACAACGAAAATAAGGACTACAACCCGGCCCTGCGTCTGCTGGCTCTGCCCCTCGTGGCCATGGCTTGGGCCGGACCGATACGAACTGTCCGATCGCCTCATCTACCACCAAGTTCGATCGCTTTCGGCGATTGCAAGTTGGTGATCGGAGTGACCCCGGCAGACGATCCCGTCTTCAAGGATTTTCCCAAAGCGGCGGTTGATCTTGCCAGCGATACGATTCTCATCCGGGCAGGACTGTCTCCAGAAATGGACAATCCTGTCAGGGTGGATGTTGCGGTGCGAACGCCTGCTGAGCTGCTAGTCTTCTGCGCGCGGCACTTCGTGGAGAGGGCGAATGGCGAACTTTGGCTTTGCGCTGAAAGGTCGCAGGGGCCTGCTCTGAAGCTCGGAAGCAGAGGCCTTGAATTGCGTATGCGCCAGCCTTTTTGCGATGATGAACGCGTCGATGGCGCTTGCCGGGCCGCAGCGCGGATCATTCGCCTGTCGCGGGGGCAGATCTGATGGCCAAACCGTCCAAACCAAAGTCAAAGGCGAAATCTAAGACGCTTGCTGCCACTGATCCGAACCATCCTGAAACCTGGCTCTATCTGCTGAGTGAAAACACTCTCACGTTCGGCGTGCTGCGTTCGACATTCAAAGATCGAACCAATTCCGCTGTCGAATTTGGAAGGCGAAAATTGCAACCCGTCCAGCCACCACCAACTGAACCCGATGCGATCACGGCGGAAAGGGTGGACGTGATTTTGCCTGACGGCGCAGAGGATCAGTTCGCTACCTCCCTTCCGTTTCTCGAAGGTTGCGACGAGATGCAGGTTAATCCTGGTATCCTTGTCTATCTGACGATCCCGACCCCCGATGTGGATCGGATGCATCACGCTTGGGAAAAAGGACGCGCATTCGCGAGGATCCTTGCCGATGAGAGGGGGCTCGCCACACTGCTGATACAGCATGCGCCCGGACGGATATCATCACCGAACCACCCGCATCTTCATCTGCTGATCTGTCCTCGCAAGACTGCGAAGACGGGTCTCCGTTATGGAGGTTTGGACAATGAGCTTCTCTATAATGACGGCGCTCGCGTTCTCGTCGAGCGATGGACCGAATTTACGGAAATTGGAAATTGATGGATGACAAAGGGGACGCCCGTGACACCGGCGTCCCCGCTCTTAGTTTCGATTTATCCAGAACCCGGCGACCGTAGCCGCTAAGGCCTCCTTCTGTTCAGGAGTTGCACCAGAACGACAACCATCAGCGAAAAAGGCGTAGCCTGACACTTTCCACGCAGGTTAATAAACCGGGCCCGGCCCTACAGGAAATAGACATCCGCATCCGCACGAAGCATCTCGTGGAACCACGCCAAATCCGTTCTGGCAGGCACCTTTCACGCTATGGTGTGAGCGTTTACCATACGCCATTGCTCAAGCGCTCGAGGTAACCAGCGTTGCTGCGCGGAGAAGGACGGGTTGACGTAAACGAACCGACCGAGCCAAGCGTCTCTAAGGCCGTCGTCACCGTTGCCGAGGATGAAACTCCGAGTTGCAACTACGGGACTGGACGGGTGTCCGCACGGATCCAAGTCGATGCCGCCGAAGGCTGCATAAAGCGGCTCCAAGAGCTATGCGGCCTTTAAGGCAATGTGCATGATCGCCGCAAAGCGGACACTATCGCGTGCCTGTCCAGTATCTCAGGG
>MDSZ01006764.1_pt1 | contig 14426 bp, 14 predicted proteins | sample 811201 | NCBI WGS metagenome assembly MDSZ01 (sample SAMN05326647, study PRJNA326480) | marine metagenome | isolation source: seawater | place: Indian Ocean: North | collected 2010
ACTTATTTTTTTTCCTGCTACTTCTATTTCTTTCTTTACTACTTTAAACATTTACTTCCTTAAATTTAATTTCGAAATTACTTCTTTATATTTATCCATTTTATTTTTTTTCAAATAATCTAATAATTTCTTTCTTCTATTTACTGCTTTAATTAGACCAACAGAAGAGTGTTTATCTTTTTTAAACTTTTTAATATGTTCAGATAAATTCTCTATTTTAGCTGTTAGTTGTGATATTTGTACCTCAGATGATCCGGTATCCCTATCATGTCTAGCTATATCTTTCATTTTTTTCTCCATTATATTTATTTTTGTGTTTGCCTTATTAAATTTTCTATTTTTTCGGCATAGTCAAATGAATCATCATTTACAAAAAATAATTTTGGCATAAATTTAACCATAATTTTTTTAGATAAAACCTTTCTGATTACAAATGAAAATTCTTTAAGTATTTCAATAACTTTATCCGCATTCTTGCCTCCCAATGGTATTACAAATATTTTAGCAGTTTTCAAATCAGGGCTCATTCTAACTTCTGTAACAGTTATAGTTTTAGTATCTAAATCAGAAATTTTGGCCTCTTCTCTTAAAAAAATCATGCTTAAAGCTTGCTTTATCATTTCTCCTACTCTCAATTGTCTTTGTGATACTGGTTTACCTAATTTGGTCATGATAATATTTGTCTTTCTAAAGATTTAGATTTGTAAGCTTCTATAATATCTTTTACTTGAAAATCATTAAAATCTTTCAATGATATTCCACATTCTAATCCTGCATTTACCTGTTTTACTTGATTTTTTTCTCTAAAAATTGATCTAACTTTTCCATTAAACACTATTGTACCATCTCTTATAATTCTAGCATTAGAATCTTGATTAATTTCACCATTTAATACCTTTGATCCTGCAACTTTTCCTACTTTTGAAACTTTAAATATATCTAATACCTCTGCTGTTCCTACTACTTCTTCATTAATTTCTGGGGTTAATAAACCTGACATTTTATCTTTAATAAAATCAATTAATTCATAAATGATATTAAAAGTTTTAATTTCAATATTTTCTTTTTCTGCAAGTTTTTTTGCTTCCTTGCTTGGTCTTACGTTAAAAGCAATGACTAATGCCTCTGATGCCTTTGCTAAAGTTATATCGGTCTCTGTTACCATGCCAATGTCAGAAAGTAGTATTTTTGCCTTAACCTCATCATGTTTAATATTTGAAATGGCAAATTTAATCGCTTCAGCAGATCCGTGGACGTCAGATTTTATTATTATATTTAATTCCTCAGAAGTCTTTTGAGAAAAAGCATTATCTTTGCTCGTGAAACTTATTTTATTTGCTCCTTCTTTGGCTTCATTAATTCTTGCTTCCGCTAAGTTTTTTGAGTCTTTTTCAGATGGAAGAACTATAAAATCGTCCCCCGCGTTAGATGCACCATTAATACCCAATATTTCTACTGGAGTTGATGGGTCTGCAGTTTCTATGTTTTTACCCTGGTCGCTTATTATTGCTCGTACTTTTCCCCATTTCTTTCCACTTACAAAAAAATCACCTTTTTTTAATTGACCAGAAGTTATTACTAAGTTTACAACAGGACCTCTACCAACGTCAATTTTTGATTCTAAAACAATTCCCTTTGCCTCTGTTTCAAACTCTGTTTTTAAGTCTAGGAGTTCCGACTGAAGCGATATTGACTCTATCAACTTATCTATATTGTTTTTTGTCTTAGTTGAAATTTCAATCATAAGAGTGTCTCCGGATAAATCTTCGGCGATCAGTTCGTGTTCTAAAAGCTGATTTTTAATTTTTTGTGGATCTGCATCTGGTAAGTCACATTTATTTATTGCAACTACTATTGGAACATTGGCAGCTTTAGCATGTTTAATAGACTCAATTGTTTGCGGTTTTACACCATCATCAGCGGCTACCACTAATACAACTATATCCGTTAATTTAGAACCTCTAGCCCTCATTTCTGTAAATGCCGCGTGGCCAGGTGTATCTATGAATGTAATTTTATTATCACCTTTGCTAATTTGGTATGCACCAATGTGTTGAGTTATACCGCCATATTCACCTTCGACAACATTTGCTTTTCTTAAAACATCTAATAAAGAGGTTTTTCCATGATCAACATGACCCATAACTGTAACAATTGGTGGTCTCGATTTTAAATTCTCCTGTTTACTATCATTAATTTTTTTAATTAAATCCTCTGCTTTTTTCTCTTTAATAGGATTGTGGCCAAACTCTTTAACTAAATATTCTGCGATATCCCCATCTATTGCATGGTTTATTGTTGCTTTAACACCCATAGTTAATAAATGTTTAATTAAGTTACTAGATTGTTCGCTCATTCTATTGGCCAACTCCCTGATAGTAATAACCTCTGGTATAAATACTTCTCTTTTTACAGGTTTATAATCCTGTTTATTATCTTGTTGTTGTTCTCTATTTTCTTTTTGTCTAGCTCTTCTAATAGATGCTAAACTTCTTCCTCTCAGTTCTGGTCCATCCTCATCGCTAAGCGCTCTAGAAATGGTAAGCTTTAACTCTCTTCTTTTATTAGTTTTTTCCTTATTTTCTTTTACCGCTTCTCCTTTAAGTCTCTTAGTTGCTCTTTGTTCAGCTAATTTTCTTTTTTCAAAATCTGATAGTTCTTTTTTTGGGAAAAAACTTTGAGCTGGTTTACTAAAACTTTTATTTGAATTATTTTTTTTAAAGTTATCTGATGATGACCCTTTGAAAAACTTTTTCTTTTGAAAGTTTTTATTATTATTTATTATTACTGAATTTTTCGTACTAGATTTTGCCTGTTCAATATTATTAATTGTTTTTTTGGTATTGCCAGATATTGAAAGTTTTAATTTTTTTTTGTCCATAGGTCATCTCTCAATCTTTATATACTATATTTCTTGCTGACATAATTAAGTTATCTGCCTCTTGTCTAGTAAGAGCAAAATCTTCTAAATACCCTTTGATCTTTACCTTTTCCCCATTTACTACATCATACGTTCCAGTTAGTTCATCTGATGCAAGATCAGCAAAATCAACTAAAGTTAAAATTTTTTGTTCTCCAAGTGTCATTAACATTCCTGGTGTTAGACCAGGTAATTCAATTAAACTACTTTCCAATCCTAATTCTTTTACTTTGTTCGAAATTTCTTCTTGATCTTTCTGATAAAATTCTTTTGCTCTATCAATAAGTTCCTTTGCTGTATCTTCTTCAATACCTTCTATTTTTGTTAACTTATCTATTTCACTATCTTTAATATCTTCTATTGTTGAAAATCCCTCAGCAACAAGTAGTTGACCTAAAGTTTCATCTAGCTCTAAATTTTTAACAAAGTTATCAGTTTTGTCTTTAAATTCTATTTGTCTTCTTTCTGAATCTTCTTGATCAGTCAAAATATTAATTTCATGATTTAACAATTTTGTTGCAAGCCTAACATTTTGACCTCTTCTACCTATGGCTTTGCTTAAATTTTCATCAGTTAAAATAACATCTATTTTTTTTTGTGCACTATCAACATTGACTCTTAGTATCTCTGCAGGTGAAAGTGCATTAGCAGCAACTATAGCTAAATCTTCAGACCAATTAACTATATCAATTTTCTCTCCTTGAAGTTCATTTACAACCGCTTGAACTCTACTCCCTCGCATACCGACGCATGCACCCACGGGGTCTAAAGAATTATCTTTTGCTTTTACACAAATTTTTGCTCTACTTCCAGGATCTCTCGCTGAAGAAATTATTTCAATTAATCCATCATAGATCTCAGGAACTTCTAAGGTAAATAAATTTTCCATAAATTTCGGGTGTGCTCTGGACAAGAAAATTTGTTGACCTCTCTGCTCTCGTCTAACATCCAAACAATAAGCTTTAACTCTATCTCCAGCTTTTATATTTTCTCTTGGTATCATTTCATTTTTGTGAATTATTCCCTCTGCTTTACCTAAATCAACTATAACATTTCCAAATTCTAATCTTTTTACGATACCGCTTAATATTGTATCTTTCTTATCAATAAAATCGTTGAATTGTCTTTCTCTTTCAGCCTCTCGAACATTATAACTAATTACCTGTTTTGCAGTTTGTGCTGCAATTCTTCCAAAATCAAAAGATGGAAGGGTTTGCAGAATTTCATCACCTATTTTCTTATCTTTATTATTTTCATCTACCAGTAGAGCACCCTTTAAGCTTATCTCTGTGTTGGGATTTTCTGGGTTTTCTTTTATGATTAGTTTTCTAAAAATTTCAATATCACCATTGTCTCTATTTATACTCACAATTATGTCATTTTCATTGCCGAATTTAGATCTTGCGGCCTTTGCTATTCCAGTTTCCATGGAATTAATTATCAATTCTTTATCAATTGATTTTTCCAAAGCTACTGCTTCTGCAATTCTTAATAATTCTAATTTATCTGCTCTTCTATTTAACATTCGTTTTCTCCAAAAAAAAATGGGCCGAGGCCCATTTTGAAATTTCAACAATGTGATGCGAATATAGATATTTTTTTTATATTTTCAACTTTATTTACTTCTTGAAAATGTCAGCTTTATCTGTTTTTTCCCAAGAAAATGAACCATTTTCCTCTGGGTCTCTTCCAAAATGACCATATGCTGCTGTTTTTTCATAAATTGCTTTATTTAATCCAAGCATTTCTCTTATTCCTCTTGGACTTAAATCAAAATTTTCATTTATTAGTTTTTCAACATGTCTATTTTTTTCTTCATCATTTTCAAAAAGGTCTACGTAAATAGATAAAGGTTTTGAGACTCCAATTGCGTATGCTAATTGTATTAAACATTTGTCTGCAATTTTAGAAGCAACTACATTTTTTGCTAAATATCTTGACGCGTAAGCTGCAGATCTGTCAACTTTTGTAGGATCTTTTCCTGAGAATGCTCCTCCTCCATGTGGTGCAGCGCCACCGTAAGTGTCTACAATAATTTTTCTTCCTGTTAATCCACTATCACCATCAGGACCACCAATCACAAAATTGCCAGTAGGATTTACATAAATTTCTTTTTCATCTAATCCATTTAATAACGATTTTGGAATTGCTTTCTCTATATAAGGCTTAACCAATTCTCTTACTTGAGATTGATTAACATCTGCTGAATGTTGAGTTGAGATTACCACAGATTTAACATTTGCAGGAGCTCCATCTTTATACTGTATAGTAATTTGACTTTTTGAGTCAGGTTCAATATTTTTTAGTTTTCCTGATTTTCGATCTTCGGCCATGAGCCTTAAAATTTTGTGTGAATAATGTATTGGCGCTGGCATTAGAACATCTGTTTCTCGACAAGCATAACCAAACATTATACCTTGATCTCCAGCACCTTCGTCTTTATTTCCTGATGCATCAACTCCCATTGCAATATCAGCAGATTGAGAATGAAGATGACTTTCAATTTTTGTAGCATCTTTCCAAGTAAAACCTTCTTGATCATATCCAATATCTTTAATGCATTCTCGAACCTTTTGTATTAGATTTTCTTTTTTAATTTCAGGTCCTCTGACTTCTCCAGCCAGAACAACTTTATTTGTAGTTGTTAAAGTTTCGCATGCTACTCTAGAATAAGGCTCTGCACTTAAGTAAGAGTCTACTACCATATCAGAAATTCTATCACAGACTTTGTCTGGGTGACCTTCGGATACTGACTCACTTGTAAAAAGATAATTTTTTAAGTTATTCATTTTCCATTTTTTTAAATGAAAAAATTAAAAAAATATATAATAAAATAATTAAAAAATAGATTTTATTTCCAAATGTGGAAAAAGGGGTATTATTTATATTAATAATTTCTCTTATCGATATAGCTCCCTCTTGATCAACACTTAATTGATCAATTATTGAACCCGAAGGATCTATTATTGCTGAAATCCCATTGTTTGCAGATCTTAGTGTATACTTACCATACTCAACGGATCTGAAAATACTATGTGCAAAATGCTGATATGGTCCAACTGAATTTCCAAACCAACCATCCTCCGATATATTTACAATAAAATTATAATTATCATCTTGGGATAATTTACCAGAATATATAATTTCATAACAAATCAAAGGTAAAATTCTAATTTTTTTGTTTTCATCAAAATATATTAATTTTCTCTCTACACCTGAGGAGTATGATTGATAATTATTTGTTAAGGTTTTTAGACCAATTCTTGAAAGAAAATTCTCTAATGGAAGAAATTCTCCAAAAGGGACTAATTTATTTTTGTGATACTTAAATAAAATATTTGCTTCATTATTAATTACAGAAAGCGAATTATAAAAACTTTTCTTTCCATTTTTAATTTCATTATCATTTATTCCAAAAATTATTTGTTGATTTTTTGAGAAGGATTTTTTGAATAAATAATCATATTGATTTTTCAATGATTTTAAATTTATATTTGGTATTATACCCTCTGGCCAAATAAAAATTGTGTCTTTATTTTGACTTGGATTACTTAAATATATTAATTTTAATAAAATTTCTTCAACATCTAAATTTGCATAAAATCTTTCTATAGAAATATTTGTAGATAAAATTTTAATTTCAGAATTTAGTATCTCTGATTTCTGATTTTTGAAGCTATTTATTTTAAAGCTACCATAACTATATATAAATATGGTTATTATTATAATTGAATAAAATCCTACTAGATCACTTCTATTCTTTTTTAAATATAAAATTGATGGAGCTGAAAATATTGTTATTAAGATCGTGTTAAAAGCATAAAGGCCAATTAATGAAGTTATTTGAATAATTTTTATGTTTTCAGAAAAACTATACGCAAAAAGATTCCATGGAAAACCGGATAAGATCGTACCTCTAATAAATTCAAACAACCCTAAGATAAGAGAAAAACTCAATATATTTATAAATATACTTTTAGAATTGAAAAAAAGTTTGAACGCAGAAAAAGCTATTGCATAAAATAAACTTAATAATGCAGGTATTAATATGATAGCCAATGGTATCAAAGATTTGAAATTGTCATCATAAAGAAGTGATAAAGGTACCCAGTATAAATTTGATATGAAATAACCAAAACCAAAAACAAAGCCGTAAAGAAAAAAATATTTTGAGCTTTTGTCTTTATTTTTTGTTAAGAGCACAAATAATAAACTAAAAGTTAAAAAGTTTATTATCCAGAAATTATAAGGTGGCAAGCTAAAGGAAGATATAATTCCGAGGAAAAATATATAAGAACTTTCAAAAAATGTTTTGTACTTTTTAAATTTCAAACTTACCTTTTACATTTTGAAAAATTTTATTTTCAATAGAATTCATTCTTTTAAAATCTTTATCAGATTTATGGTCAAAATTTAGTAAATGCAAAAACCCATGAATAAATATTTTGATAAAACCATTTTTATAGTTATTTTTGTTATTTTTTGAAAATTCTTGATGACTAATGGCAATATCTCCTAAATAAAATTTTTTATTTTTTAAATTTTTTGCTAAGTTTTTTTTACTATAAGAAGGAAACGAAAGTATATCTGTTGGTTTATTTTTTTTTCTAAATTTTTTATTTAACGATTTAATTTTATTATTATTTGTTAATAGGACAGAAATATAGACCTTTCTATAATTAAATCTATAATGGCTTGGGAATCTTTTTAAAATATTTGCAACCTGCTTCCGTGGATTTTGTAAGATTTTTTTCCAGTTTTTGGACTCAACTAGAACGTCAGCTTCAATCATTATTTTGTTTTTTAGAATAAGCTTTAACTATTTTTGAAACTAGTGGATGTCTTACTACATCTCTATAATCGAAGTCGACAAATGTAATTTCATCTAAATGATCAAGTATTTTTTTTGATCTTCCAAGACCAGACAAATTTTTATTTGGTAAATCAATTTGCGAAGGGTCGCCATTAATTACAATCTTAGAGTTTTCACCAATCCTAGTTAAAAACATTTTTATTTGGGTGTCTGTTGCGTTTTGTGCCTCATCTAAAATTGCAAATGAATTTTTCAAAGTTCTTCCTCTCATGAACGCTAATGGTGCAATCTCTATATCTCCTACTTCGATTTTTTTTTGAATTTTTTCAAAATCTAACAAATCATATAAAGAGTCGTATAAAGGTCTTAAATACGGATCAACTTTTTCTCTCATGTCACCAGGCAAGAAACCGAGTCTTTCCCCAGCTTCTACTGCTGGTCTGGACAAAATGATTCTATCTATTTTTTTGTCTAATAACATTGTTAATGCTACTGCTACTGCTAGAAATGTTTTACCTGTACCTGCTGGCCCAGATGAAATCACAACATCACTATTTCTTAGAGCTTTAACATAACTTTTTTGTTTTTCAGATCTTGGAATAACAGATTTTTTTGGTGTTTTGATTATATAATTAATATTTTCTTTTGTGTTATTTTTTTCATCTATCATAAACTTACTTATTGAGGAAATTATATCTTTTTTTTCAACTGTTCCATTAATAATATATTGATCATATAAAAAACTAATAGCATTTTTAACAATTTCATTTTTATTTTGATTATTTTTTAAAATTATAGAGTTACCTCTAGAATATATTGATGTATTTGTAATTTTTTCTAATTCCTTGATATTGTTGTTAAATTCACCTGAAACGCCAAGTAAGTCTTCATTCTTTGAAAATATTATACTTATTGTGTTATTTTCTGAATAAACAAATTTAAGATCTATCTTTTTTGGTTTGTAAGAAATATTACTCAAATTATGCAGCCTTCATATTATTTTTAATTTTTCCAAAAAGTGTGTTTTGATTGCTATTTTCTATATTAACCTTAACTATTTTTCCAATATCCTTTTTATCTGCTTCAAAAATGACTGAATTAAAATATTCATTTCTACCAAAATATTTATTTTGACCATTAATTTTATTTTCAACTAATACATCTATTTCTTTATTTTCTAAAGATTTATTATGGTTGATTTGATTTTTAAATAGTAACGATTGTAACTTTATTAATCTTTCTTTTGAAATTTTTTCATCCACTTCTTTTAGTTTAGAAGCCACGGTGCCTGGGCGAGAACTAAAAATAAAAGAAAACGAGTTTATAAATTTTATTTCATTAACAAGTTTTAATGTTTTTTCAAAATCATCCTTTTCCTCTCCTGGATAACCTATTATAAAATCACTAGAAAATTTGATTGAAGGATTAATATTAATTAGTTTATTATATATATTTATATAATGCTCAACATTATGCTTTCTATTCATAAGTTTTAAAACTTTGTCAGAACCAGATTGGATTGGTAGGTGAATAAATGGCATTAATTTTTTATTAGTTTTATAACATTCGATTAGGTCTTCTGTCATATCTACCGGATGAGAAGTTGTATACCTTATCCTTTTTAATTCGGAGTATTTCTCTAATTCATTTAATAAATTTGAAATTTTAAATTCATTATCATTTTGATAAAAATTGTATGCGTTGACATTTTGACCTAATAAAGTGATCTCTTTTGCACCATTTTTTATAAGCTCCTCAGCCTCTTTTATAATCGTTTTAAATGGTCTAGAACATTCGGGTCCTCTTGTGTATGGAACTACACAAAAATGGCAAAACTTATCACAACCCTCTTGTATTGTTAAAAATGATGAAACATTATTGTCTGAATTTTTTACATTTTCTAAAAAATCAAATTTCGAAATTGTATCGAACTCAGTTTCATCTGCTTTTTTATTTTTTTGAAAATTGTCTAAAATTTTATTTATTTTATGATAAGATTGAGGTCCAATTACAACATCAATAAAAGGTTCTCTTTTTAATATCTCTTCACTTTCGGCTTGAGCTACGCAACCTGCAATTATCATAATAGGCTTTTTTTTATTCGAATAGTTTTTTTTTATTCTTCCAACTTCATGAAAAACTTTTTCTTTTGCTTTATCTCTAATATGACAAGTATTAATAACGTAACAATCTGCATTATTTTGATCTTTTGATTTTTCATAACCAATATCTTTAACAATATCACCTATTCTATTACTGTCATACTCATTCATTTGACAGCCAAAAGTTTTGATAAATATTTTTTTGTTCACTTATTTTTTTTTACACCATAAAGTTCTAGCTTATGATCTACAAGTTCATAACCATATTTTTCTGCAACTTTTTTTTGAAGTTTTTCTATTTCTTCATCAACAAATTCTATTATCTCTCCAGTCTTAACATCAATTAAATGATCATGGTGACTTTCTACCATTGCTTCATATCTTGCCTTTCCACCTTTGAACTCATGCTTTGCAAGAATACCTGCTTCCTCAAAAAGTTTCACTGTTCTATAAACTGTCGCAATGCTAATTTTTGAGTCTATTTTTGATACTCTTTTATATAATTCATCTACATCTGGATGATCTGACTCACCATATTCCTCTTTAGACTCTGAAATTATTTTGGCTATAATTTTTCTTTGCTCTGTTAATTTAACGCCTTTGTTAATACACTTTTGTTCTATTGTTTCTGTCATAATAATATTAATTTGAATATTTTGGTTGAATAAAATCTTTTGTCAACCTTCCTTCTTCTAATAATTTTAACAAAATTTTATAGTCATTATTAGCAATCTGAGCGGAGTAATAACCATATATATTTATTTTTTTTGACATCTTGAGAGCTTTTACAATACTTATTGCTGATCTGATGCTTGTATATTTTCCAGGTCCTTGATTTACAAACACATTATCAATTTTTGATAAATCAATATGATTTTCCTTAATAAAATCGAAAACTAATTTTACCATTTCATCAAAATTTTCTCTACTGTTATCGTGCTTAATATTATATTCTTTATCTTTACTTATGAATATTAAGAAAATTTTCTGTCCAGTAGTATCAATTATTAAATTATTCATAATTTTTTTTATTCCATTAGAAAAAGTACATTCTGAAACTTATAGTAAATATTTTAGCAATGAGAAAGGAATTGTTTCTATAATGTATCATAGATTTAATGAAAAAAAATATCCATCAACAAATATTCAAATGAATATTTTTAAAGAACATATAAATATTATTAAAAATTCTGGATATAATTTTTTAGATGCCAAGTTGCTACCTGAAGTATTTTCAGATGAAAAATTAGAAAAAAAAATTTTGTTAACGATAGATGATGGTTATGACTCATTTTATGAAAATGCCTGGCCGTATTTAAAAGAAAATAAAATACCATTTTTAATTTTCATTTCCACTGAAGCAATTGGAAAAAATGGTTACATGGATTGGAATAAAATAAAAAACATTGAACAATATGATTTTGTAACAATTGGTAATCATTCCCATTCACACGATTATTTAGTAAATTTTAGTTTTAATGAATTTGAGAGGGATATAATAAAATCTATAGAAATATTTAATTCTAAATTAGGTTATAATCCTATTTTTTTTTCTTATCCTTTTGGAGAATGGAGTTCCATACAAAAAAAATTTATAAGTAAACATTTTGATTTTGCATTTGGTCAGCATTCAGGTGTAATAGATTTAAATAAAGATAAATATGAACTCCCAAGATTTCCTATTAACGAAAAATACGGTGATTTAGATAGGTTTAAATTTTTAGTTAAGCTTTTACCTTTACAATATAAAAAAGTCTTTCCTGAAGATAAGTTAATTGAAAAAAATAATCCTCCTGAGATGAAAGTAGAATTTTTTGATGAACAAAATATAAATAATATTAATTGTTTTTCAAATGAAGGCAAAGGTTGGGATAACTCAAAATTAGAAATAAATAATAATATTTTAAAAATTATTTTTCGAGACAAATTTAATACTAGAAGAGGAAGAATAAACTGCTCTGTGAAGGATAACGTTGGATGGAGATGGTTTGGAGTTCAATTTGTTATAAAAAGTATTGAAGATAATTAGATTAAATTCTTTACAGCTTCACTATTCGGAAGAATTTTTACATCATCAAAATCTACTAATTTATTTTGCTCAATAATTTGCTTTAACACAATGATATATTTTTTTCCTGTTTCGGCATATTGATCTAGATGATCAACCAACTCTAAACTGTTTAATTTACCAAAGTTATCTCTCTGTATTGCTCTAATATATCTCATTTTTCTGTAAGACTTATGAGTATTTAAATTTCTGGTATACGCTCTTACTGATGATTTTAAAACATTGAACATCATTACCTTATGTGTTGTGCCTGCTTCAGCAGCTGCAGGCTTTATTCCTTTATCTGTATAAGTCCACTGTCCAAAAAGTGCATTTCCTTCAAGTGCAAACCTTGAAGTTCCCCATCCTGTCTCTTTTGCTGCTTGTGCAATAGCCATGGAAGGAGGAATAATATCCATTCTTCTTTTTAAGGTTGGTAAATCTTTATTTGCAACACCATATTGTTTGAATTTCTTTTTTAACCACTCATTGTCAGAATTCGAATTGTTATTTTTATTAAGAATTACAAACAGTTTTTTTCTATCTAAAAGAATCTTATTATTTTCCTCAAGAATTAATGGTAAAACAATTTGAATAAATAATTCTTTTCTTTTTTTTGTATTCTGAATTTGTTTTAACTCATAAGGTAATTTTCCTATTTCAACTGGTTTCGCAATTTTGTTTATTCTTACGTCACTTAATTTATAGTTTGTATCTTCAAAAAGTTGATATAATACCGATGCTTTTAATCTAACACCTGTCTCTAAAGAATCTTCTTCTGTAACTTCCCCATATAACTCTTGGTAAACCAAATCTTGATCGGTAAAATTATTTTTTTCATCGTTGATTATATCGTCAATATTTTTTCCTTCTAAAACCTGTGTAAGTTTTTGATTTGAAGAATTCTCTATCTCTAAGCTTGGCTTAAATGTTTCACTAATATATTTAGCTGAGGGTGGCAGTAAATAAAAAAATGAAATTATAAATAAAGAGAAAAGACTAATTTTGTATAAGTTTTGAAGGCTTGAATTTTTTTTTATTATAGATTTTTTTGACAATAAAAATCCTTTCTTGGAAAGAATTTTTCTTAATAATCTGATATCTATATTTTTAATTTTAATATCTTTTAACATAAAATTATTTATTAAACCGGAATAACTTCAGTAACTTCTGGTATATAATGTTTCAGCAAATTTTCCACACCCCGTTTTAACGTCAAGGTTGAACTTGGACAGCCGGAACAGCTACCTTGCATTTCTACTTTTACTTTTCCATCTTTGTACTCTTTAAATTTAATATCTCCACCATCTCTTGCAACTGCTGGTCTTATTTTTGTTTCCAAAATTTTAATTATTTTTATTTCAATTTCATCTAAGTTTTCTTGATTATCTTTTTCTGACTTATTCTCATAAATGAATTTTTTTCCATTTGAATAATATTCATTAATAAAAGAAATAATAATATGTTTAATATCTTCCCAATCCTTTTCTTGATCTTTATTTACAGTTAAAAAATCATCTGAAAGAAAGATTCCATTTACACCATTCACTGACAATATGTTTCTTATCAACTCATTAGTTGTCTGATTTTTATCAGTAATTTCTAACGGTCCTGATAGTGAAACTTTTTCGCCTGGCAAAAACTTAAGCGAGTTAGGATTCGGTGTATTTAAAGTTTGTACAAACATATACTGTATATAAATACAAAAAAAAAAATTTTAAAGAGATTTTTGTTGTTAAAAACCAATGATTTTTTTTATATCCTTAATTTTTTTTTCTGCAATTTCACCCGCTCTTTCGGCTCCATCATTTAAAACTTTATCTATAAAATTTTCGTCTTTAAGTAACTTATTTATTTCTGAGGATATAGGTGAGATTTTATCAACTACCAAGTTAGCTAGTTTATCCTTGAACTCAGAAAAATTTTTCCCTGAAAACTCATTGATAGTTTCAAATAATGGCTGATCATTTAAGCAAGAATAAATCCCTAGTAGATTTTGTGCTTCTGGTCTATTTGATAGTTGATTTTCATTTTCAGGAATTGGCATAGTATCTGTTTTAGCTTTTTTTATTTTATTAAATATTTGATCTTTAGTATCGTTTAAATTTATTCTACTTAAATCTGAAGGGTCTGACTTACTCATTTTTTTCTGACCATCTTTTAAACTCATTATTCTTGCAAAATTTTTTTGTATCAAGGGCTCTGGTGCAATAAGAAAATTTGATGAATCAAAGTCTAAATTAAATTTATTAGCAATATCTCTAGCAAGCTCTAAATGCTGTTTTTGATCTTCTCCAACAGGAACATGGGTTGCATCGTATAGAAGAATATCTGCTGCCATAAGTATTGGATATATATAAAGTCCTACACTCGCTTTTTCTTTATCTTTTCCTGCCTTTTCCTTGAATTGGGTCATTCTATTTAGCCACCCCATTCTTGCAATACAGCTTAATATCCATGCGCCTTCGGCATGAGCAGGAACTTTTGATTGATTAAAAATTATACTTTTCTTAGGATCTATCCCACTTGCTATAAATGTAGCCA
>MDSZ01193321.1_pt1 | contig 14419 bp, 6 predicted proteins | sample 811201 | NCBI WGS metagenome assembly MDSZ01 (sample SAMN05326647, study PRJNA326480) | marine metagenome | isolation source: seawater | place: Indian Ocean: North | collected 2010
ATGTGTTTTTTGTGGCTTTAAATTACTAAATTAAATGGACTCATTTTTTAAATTGTATACTTTTTTTGAAGGGCGAAAAAGGTCGATATACATTCCAAATTCGATTGTGTGCACACGACTCCCCTACTACTCTTATTTGCTTCTTACTAAAAGCTTCTTTGACGACGAGAAGAAAATGCGCTTTGGAGGAAGAACAACAACAACTTTAACACCAACAAGCGCCGCCATCGCTGGTGGTGGTGGTGGTGCTTTGAGGAGGGCGGTGGTCGCTTTTTTTTTGTCGTCGTCAAAGTCGTCTCGGTGCTTTGGCGGTGTGAAAATTGCGCCCCAACGCCGAGGTGTCGTTGCGACTTTGGCGACTTTAAAAGGTCGAGACGACGACGACGACGAGGAGGAGGAGGAGGAGGAGGAGGAAGCGGCGCTCCGGGAGCGATGGACGACGGCGTACGCCGTCGCCGTTCGAGACGCCTTCGCCGCGAAAACGGCGAGGAAGGAAGAGGAACCCGCCTTTCGAGCGGTTGTGAGCGTGAAAGACGCGTTGACGAAGGAAACGACTTTTTTGACGAGGGAGGAGCAAGAGTCGAGGCAACAGAAGAAGAAGAAGAAGAAGACGCGAAACGTCTTCGCGTTGTCTTCGCTCGCCTGTCGAGTCGTTCTGACGGCGGAACTATCCTTCGCGCAAAACGAAGACGAAGTGACGAGAGTGTTGAACCTCGCGAAGAAGTTGGCAGACGCGAAAGCATCGTCGACGCACGTGGCGAGACTGTTGGCGATGGAGGCGTTGAGAGCGGGCGTGCCGGCGCGCGCGGTAGAAACGTCTTCCGTTGGAGAGAAGTTGTTGATGTCACCATCATCAACAAGGAACTTCGATGGAAAGAAAGAAGACGGAGAAGAAAAAGGAAACGATATTTTGTGGTCGTTGACGTTTCCGAGCGAAAAACTACTCTCGAGTGCGGAGGAGATTCGAAATGAAATGCAAAGAAAAGGGTACGTCGTCGTAGACGGAGTTCTTGGCGAGACAAACTCAAAGATCGCGGAAGAAGCGGCGATGAATCTATACGAAAGCGAGAAAACAAAGTTCAAATCGGGAGAACTCGCTCGCGATAATAACCGCGAGAAAAACGCGACGATGAAAAAGAATGAGAAGTACCGAGACGACGAAATCACCTGGTTGAGCGGAGATGAAAACGAAGACGCCCTTTCGGCGCTGAGCCAATTTCTTCGCGATACGCTCGGTTCCATTATCTTCGAGATCTTCACGAAGGACAAAGGCAAAAAAATTCTCCTCCGGCCGGAAGAGTACCACTCGAACGCCATGCTCTCTGTCTACTCATCCAATCGAGGCGGTTTCGCGAAGCACCTAGACCACGACGACGCAACCGACCCTCGAAAAATAAGCGCGGTGTACTACTTAAACTCTAACTGGAACGAAAAAGAAAACGGCGGTGCTTTACTTTTGTACCCGGACAAAGTAGACGACGACGACGCGAAGGCGGTGCGGGTGAACCCGATTCGAGACCGGTTGGTTCTCTTTTGGTCCGATCAAATGTACCACGCGGTCGAACCGAGCAATAAACAACGTTTCGCGTGTTCCTTCTGGTACTTATAGAGGTTGGTCGTATTGTGTAGTAGCTGTAGTCGTTGTAGTGACTCCCGTAGAGTAGAGCTTTCTTGCGATGTTTACGCGCGCGAGAGCGTGCGCGCGTCACAGTTTCCCCTCTTTCCTTCTTTCTTTTTCTCACCAAACAAAAACTCTCCACAATAATACATACTTTACTACATAGTTATAAAAGAAAGGAACGTACAGAACACGCCATGCGAACGGCGGTCCAAACGCTCAAACGCGCGGTGGCATCTTCGTCGTCGTCGTCGTCGTCGTCGTCAATTGCGTTGGTATTCGATGCGCAGCAGCAGCAGCAGCAGCAACACCGCGTGGGTGTCGCGAGTGCTCTCGTTTGGACGCACGATCATCATCATCATCATCATCGATCCAATTTTTTGCGCACATCAACATCAAAACCTGTTGCGCGTTTCTCGACGGAAGAACCCTCCTCCGCGCCGTCTCCGTTGCAACGCGCGCCCGTGAAACCATCATCGTCTGCGAGAAGAGAAGAGAAGAAAGAACTGGCGGATCAGTTGGGACAGTTGAAGATTCATCCATCCGCGACGGACGATAAAATCGGAGAAGAAGTCTTTTACGCCGTCAAGAAAAACGCGAAAGGGTCCACGAAGAGGTTTCAAGCGTTTCTGAAAATTTTACGAGGCGGATTGACGGTCGAAGAAGCCTTGATTCAGTGCAAATTGTCGCCGAAGAAGAAAGTAGCCAACGAATTATATCAACTTATTAATTCGGCAAAGTTTAACGCTATTGTAGGTCTAGGCAGAGAACCAGAGGACGGGTACGTGGACGCGAATTGCGTGATTTCGAAAGCAACGGCGACGAAAGGACAATATTTAAAGAGGATGTACGTGAAAGCGAAAGGGCAAGCCGGGATAATGCATCGAGCGAGGACGCACATACGAGTGGAATTGAGAGAGCAAGAGGCGGGTAAAAGGATGCGGGTGTTTGATCCCAACGACGAAGAGAGGGCGAAGATTGGACAGGAAGAAGGGAAACCGCCATTTGAGCCGCCGTGGATTGCGAGGAGAAAGCAAGGCGAGAAAAGGTATAAGATGGCAAAAGAAGCTGGGATTCTTTGATTTTTGTAATAGTAAGATAGTACGGTACAATGTGTTAGACTAATGTTATCTACGTAGTATTTTCTCCCTCCCAATTATTTACTCAACAACGCCGCTTTCCTGGCTTTCATAAACGAACTTCCTCCGTTCAATTCTCTCAAAATTACCGTCGCCCTTCTCTCTGCCACCACCTGAATCGTGCTCTCGTGTTCGATCATTTCCAAATTTTCCTTCACCGATTTGAACGCCTTCCCGGTGTCCATTCCCATCATCGACATCTGTCTCATTTGTTGCGTATCGTTCAACGTGTTGTTCCCTAAAACTAACCCAAACACTCCTCCGAGACCAAAAAAGTTCAAAAAGTACCACGACAGAGACGACACGTACGTCACGTCTAAACTCTTCAAATCGATTCCGCGTTGTAACATCGATCGAAACCGTTGTGTCAGGGGAAACGGTACCTTCCCGACCACGAATCCAGTGAAGAAGAAATTCACCCACGCCATGGTGATCATGTTTGGAACGATCATGTTTAAATTCTTCGTGAGCATTTCGCTCAGCATCGACGGATCCGAGAGCATTTGTTGTTGCACGTTGCTCTTCTTACTCTCTTGTGAAAACACCCCAATCTTTTCGTCGCAGAAATACTCCCTCCGTTTCTCGAACCCTTTCGTCGTCAGGTATCCGCAATTTTGGGATATTCTCGTCGCTCTCACCACCGCCTGCGCTTCTCGCAACCCGTCGTACTCGATTTTCTTGACGCTGCTGCTTTGGAACATCTTCGACACGTTGTGTCGTATCACCCCGACGAAGAACATGGCGACCGTTATCGGGATCAACACGTACATCCGGATTTGCGGGTCCAGGTGGAGCAACACCTTCGCGTCATCGTCTCCTCCTCCTCGCATCATCGTCGTCGTCGGGTTTTGCATCGTCGTCGTCGTCGTTGTTGTTGTTGTTGTTGTTGTTGTTCTCGTCAACGCGTAAAAAGTGCGTTTGTTTGTCGTTTAAGACCACTTCTTAAAATTAAGTATTTATGGTATCAAATGAAACCCTAACCTTCATTTTTTTGTAACTTCACAAAAACACGCACAAACACACACAAAAAAGAATCTCTCGATTAGTAAGTAGCATTGGAATCACATCTCATCACAGGAGGAGGAGGAGGAGAAGAAAGGAGGAGGAGGAGGAGGACAACCACAACTGCGTGTGTGTGTTATAGTATTATCGATGACGACGAACGCGTTTTTTTGCGCGCCGCCGCGTTTTTGAGAGAGCTTTTCTCTTTGTGTCGTCGTCTTTGGTAGGGGGTCTTTTTTTTAATGTAACGAGAACACACTTTTGTTTCATCATCATCATCATCATCATCATCATGGGAGGAGGAGAAGAAGAAGAAGAAGAAGAAGAAGAAGAGAAAGCGAAAGACAACAACCCCTTCCTCTCGGAAAGCTTCGCGCCGTTGGATGCGTTGAAGGACGAGACGCTTCTGGCACCGTCGAAAACGCTGTTCGACGACGAGTCGTACCCGCTGTTCGATCACATCGGCAAGTGTCGATTCATGCTGCCCAAAAACCACCCGGATTTTTTTGACGAAGAAACGAAATTGGCTTTACCCAAACAAAGCGAGGAGAGTAAACAGAAACAGGTACGTCGGAGAACATGTTGCTTTTTGCAGTCGTTCGATTTCTTCACCATTATTCCACGTGCTGACGCGCGCACTCATCTCCTCTGCACGAAAAAACAGGAAGCGTTCAAAGCTCGCGCGATGCGACTGAAAGAGTTGGACAAGAAGTTCTCCGAGCGCGAACACGCGGTTGAAGTCATAGCCTCTCGGTTTAAAGCGAAAGGACCTTTGTCCATGCTGTACAGAGCGTTGCATGAGAATAAAAGGGTGAAGATTGTGACGAGAAACGATAAAGGCGTGAGAGGGTGCATGGAATGTAACATATCCGCGTTTGATAAGTATTTCAACTTCGTGGCGCACGATATCGAGGAGACGTATACGGTCAGGGTGAGAAAGGAAAAGGAATACGTAAACGGAAACGGGCAGACGAAAACGAGGAGAAGAAGAGTCACGGAGCACAGAGAGCGAAAATTGAGTCAGATGTTTTTGAGAGGCGAGAGCGTTGTGTTGGTCTCACTGGCAGAGGAGAACGACGACGACGAGGAGGACGGAAAAATGGATACTTTAGAAGAAGGACAAATAATAGCCGACGGCGACGAGGACGCCGCGACAGTCGAATAGTACTAGATGTATTTCACAAATACCACGCTCGCGATCACACTCACCCTTTCGTTCTCTTTCGTCGTCGTCGTCGTCGTCGTCGTCATCGTCTCCTTGTTGTTGTTGGTGGTGGTGGTGGTGTTATCATCCGCCCTTTGTTTGTTTGTCATTTGTTTGTTTGTTTGTCCCTTCTTCTTTTCTCTTCATTCTTTTTTCAAACCAAGACACGGGAGTCGTTGTACCGGCACCATGAGATTCGCGCACGGGTGGCCGATCGAGCGCGTCTCTCCTTTGCTCTCTTCGTCGTCCCTCTCGCGCGCGTCCTCGGAGGCTCCTCGCGACACGGACACCGCAGACGACGACGACGGGGTGCGCGCGCGGGGAGTCGCACCATCGTCGTCGTCGTCTCGCGTCGTCGCGGCGACGCTGGATGCGACGTCGAGAACGTTGGCGATTGTCACCTCGAGTGGGATCGAGTTGTGGGATTCTGGACGAAACCGGGTGGTGCTGTGCGAGAAGAGAAAGCCGAAAACGGCGTCGGAGTATATCCACGCGGAGTGGAAGCCGAATTATCACGTGAGGGGTGAAGATGGTACTCGAGACGAAGATAACGATGAAAACGCGTCGGCGTCGCATAAAGAGAGGACGTTACTCGTGATGACAAAATCGGGCAACCTGTTGGTATTCATAGTGAGCGTCGGGAAGGTGGACGAGTTTAGCGGTGGGAGCGGGAGGAGCACTAACGAGAAGAGTACTACCAGGAACGCCAGCGCCGGTTCCGAACAACAGTGCGGAACGATGCGGTCGGCGAGTTGCGTATTGAAGAAGGCGATTAAAATTAGAGTTATTCCGCCGAATGTAAAGGATAACGGTGAAACCGAAGAGGAAAAGCTCTCGCCGGAGAAGGATTCGCAGACGGTATCCTCGTCATCCATGATAACGACTTTTGCGTGCGCGAAAGATGGTCAAGGCGTTTTCTTCGGGACGAGTAAAGGAGGCGTGGCGTACGCCAACGTCTTTCCCAAAGGCAAACTTTTCGCGATACAAACATCCGATTTAGTTTTGAAGGAACATGTGTTTGCGAGCGATGTTTGCGCCGCGCTAGCGCCGCGATACCATCGAAGGAGAAAAAGTAGAACGAACAATAGTGACAGTTTAGGTGATGCTCTCGACGTACGTAATGAGGAAGAGTACGAAGAAGAGGATTACGAATTTGACAATAGGTATTCCCACGCGGGTGAAGAGGAGCACGTTCGCAGTATAAGACCGAGAGTAGCAACAACATCAATTGTAGCTAGCGAAGAACAACAATACTGTGATGCCGTCGTTAGTATGCAGACAACTTCTGAGTATCGAGAGGAAACCTCGTGCGTCGTCGCGCTCGCGAGCGGGCGATGCGCGGTTGTCGCATTTTCTGCCCACTCTGGAGAAGAAACAACAGAAGTAGTCTCGTGGTTAGGCGACGGTGATTGTTCTGCGATTGCCGTGCATAGCACGAATAACGTTCAAAGAATAGCCGTAGGAACTCACAGGGGAGACGTGGATGTTTTCTCAATAGTCACGTCTCTCTCTTTGCGGAAAAAGAAAATTCGATTCGAACGACGGTTTAGTCATAGTAAAGAAGAGGAGAATGAAGAGAATGGCGCGTGTTCGTTAGTCTGGACCAAGTCTGGAGACGCGTTGGCGATGGCGAATAGTGGGAAAGAGATGTCATTGAACGTATGGTCGCGTGTAGGTACGAAATTGTACGCGCATGAATCATCATTGCCATTACTCGACGGCAATGATAGCGCATCAACGGGATTCAGCGGCAGATGTCTGTGTTGGAACAGTAATGGCTCGAGCTTTTACTCGGAGTTTTCTCTCTTTGATGTTGGGGCTGATTTATCCTCTTCTTCGAAAAGTAGTACGTTCCGGGAGTTCTCGTTCGTTATTGCGCCACCTGATGCAAATGTGAGAGTACACCCTCGCAACATCTCGTCTCGACATAGATACTCCTCTTTATCGAGAGAGGAACAGTTAGCGTCTTCGGCAAAACCTGCATCAGGAGTTCTTGTTGGCGCCGATCGCATCATTCTCGTTGAAGACGATGATTCGGACGATTCCGATAAAGACGATGAGACGACCATCGCGACGCAGTACGGGGGCGGCGACGACAGCGACGACGAAAACGGTGAAGGCACTCGCGACAGCGAATTTTCGGACGAGAATCAATACGATTCCGAAGCTGATTTCTTTGACAACTCTTCATCGTCCTCGCTAGATGGCTTCGGAAAACGACGATTCGATGACGACCCTAAGGGCGTCGCGGGTATTGCAAACAAAGCCGTTCTCTCTCCATCTTCGAAACATCTTCAAAATAAACTCAAAAAGCAAAAGCGACGAGAGTATCGCGAAAAGCTCAAGCGCAGGAAAGAGAAGCGCGAACGCGATGCTCTGATCTCTTCGAAACCTCCCAAACCGCTTCGATGTCGGCACGAACTAATTCCGTCTGAATACATTTCGACGAGGTTTCCAGCTCGGAAAATCGCCATATCATCGGATGGATTGGACATTGCCGTTGCTGGTTCAAGAGGGTTCGTGACGTATTCGCTGAGGAGAAAAAAATGGCGCATGTTTCGCGATGTCTCCGAAGAGAAGAAAATTCGAGTCACTAAAATGGCGTGGCTTACACTGAGAGGCGGCGCATCTGGTGAAAACAAGGAAAACGAAGGTACAGCCTTCAACGCGTTAGCTGTCGCGTGCTCTCGAGCGGACGATCCGACAAAATACGAACTGCGCGTGTATGCCGCGGCGACACAACCGTTGGACGAACAGTGTGAAATCGTAAAACCACATTCGCTTGGGACAGTTACTCCGGTAGCATTGGACGCTTGTGACTCTCACATTTTAGTTGTTTCACCGCCGTGTGAAATTGCTTTGTTTGAAGTTCGCGTGAACGAGATTGGTGGCAACGAGATAAGTTCTTCGATCGGTGGGAGTTTCGTCTCGTCTCTTTTCGGAGGTTCGTTTTCGACGAGCACGAAGAACACAGCGACAGCAGCTATAAAAGCCGAACTTCGCGTCGCAAGAGACGTCTCCGGTCGTCGCAGAGTTGCGAGTGGAGATTCGTCGTTAACCTCTCCAATTGTTGCCGCTTTGTGGGTATCGAATCTCGCGTATGCGAGTCCAAGAGCGAGGCCGGCGCCTTCCACGTGTGCTTTGTTGCGACCGTGCGGGACCTTGAGCGTGTTGAAACTATCAGGACAAAACGCCGGGAAGGAAGTCAAGCTCAAAACGAAGTATTCTTCCGATGGAAAAATTAGTAACATAACCGAGCGCTTCTGGTTAGCAGCACGATCGACGGATCCTACCGGGAACGGCGTCTTACCCGAAGTCGATAACGCGTGGTGGACGTTTGGTGAGACCGGATTAGAGGCGAGACATGAAGATTGGGACGATTTATTTTTGACAGTGAAAGAAGATGACGATGATGATGGAAAAGACGATGACGACGACGAGGACGAGGATCTAGAAGACGGCATTGATGCACACGAATTCGATGAGGAGTATGCCGATTCGTCCCCGATATCTATCAACTTAGAACAGTTTCGCGCGATTTGCGCTCAAAGACGTCTCCATCACGAACGCAGTTTTGGCGCCAGTGGTGGTAGAGTAGACGTCACCTCGGTTCAAAAATCCATCTTACCGTTATTGTTGAAAAAATCTCTCACCAAAAGAGACATTGGAGCGGCGAGAATATTAGCCAAACAAGCGAGAAAACGATCGAGACGACTATTTTCGTACGCTTTGGAATGGTTGATTCACGACGCACTCGAACAAACGAAAGGCGATAATTTTGGCGAAGATGACGAGTTTAGTGAAGATGACAGAAGCGAGGAATTCTCTAACAACAATGAGAACGAGGCGCAATGTACTACGACCAAAAACAGCGATAAAAAAGAACTTCTTACGCGATCATTAAATCTCGCTCGCGAGTTTGAGGAATTCCCAGACGTCGTCGTTTCCGTCGCGCGCAAAACTGATCAAGACATCTGGCCGAAACTGTTCAAAGCGTGCGGTGCGAAAGCGTCTGCTTTGCTGAAAGCTGCGATCGATAGAGGTCGATTACGCGTCGCCAGTCGCGGTTTAGTCATCAGTTGCTACATGGACGGCGAAGAGAACGGACGCGAATTGGCGTACGACATTTTAGACGCCGCATTTGTCTTGAAAGATTTCGCGTTGATTGGAGAAGTAGTTCGATTTTTGTCGGTTGGTTTCGATATGCTGGATAGAATGGACGCTAATACTAACAGCGACGAGAAAAAAGACGATGGAAAGAGTAGAGGCGTAGGCTTCTTCTCTATGTTGTTCGGAGGAGGCGGAGGTGGTCAAAACGACGACGGCGGAATCAACGCAAATGGGCTCACTCGAAGAGAAAAGGAGGAGGAGATTGAAATGTTGAGGAGAGAGCGTTTGATTTTAGAAAAAGCGTTGGAGCATAAACTCGATGAGATTGTTTTCGACGTCGACGCGCGTTCGTTGGGGGCGTTTTATCGTCGCGTACCGAAAGAGGCATTTGATGTATACGACTATTTCGTGAGAGAGGCGGATGGAAAGTGTTCTTTCAACGTCAGCGATCTCAACCAAGATTTTGACGAGAAAGGAAGCGTTCTCTCTACTCCACCAACATCGCCGACGCACAGTCGAAGCGGTGGGAAGAGTCCTTCTTCCAGGAGGAGGAAAAAGAAGAAAGAACCGAAAACGAAAGCGCTTGGTTTCAGCGGCGCTTTGAAAAGAGCAGTGGATACGGCTTTATCACAGAAACGTTTAGGAGTAAATGGTTTAGGAGGAGGTGTGCCGACATCATCAAAAGCATCGTCATCTCTCATCGATTTCGATAATAACAACGAGAACGACGAGCGTTACGCGTTAGAGGTTGTCAAACGCGCGCAAAATCTCGAATGGACGCTCGTCCTCGCCACTTTAGCAAGGGACAAGAAAACTCTTTTGGAGCTCATCGACTTGAAAACATCCGACGTCATGTACAACGCGTGGCGACACGCCGTGGAATCGTGCATCGAAGACGACGCGGATACCGAAAGTGCGACAACCTATTTTCGGGAAGGAGAAGATGGAGATTTCGTATTGTCGGACTCCAGCTCCGACTCCGAAACTCGGCGCGACGTCGAGCACTTGAAGTCCTACAAGAGAGCTTTTTTCGCGCAACTCTTGGCCGACATGCACACCGAATCGAAAAGAGAGCAGAAAAAGAAGAGAGGATCTCAGCTTAACATTCTCATACCAGACGTGCCGCAGTTGTAACAGTAGTATTACGAGTATTATGTACCATGTGGTACCAGGTACCAATGGTATGGTACCATGGTACCGCAGTGGTAACGTACCTTCAGATAAATTCGCAAGTGTCCCTCTTTCCTTTTCAAAACCCTAAACAAAAATGAGGGAGGGGGCGCGTTTTACGTTTTCGATCTAAATTTTCTCTCTTTTTTTGTGTGTGTGTCGAGACCACACTTCAGTAAAGGACACGCGTCAACGGACGCCTTTTACTGCCCGTAAAAGTTTGTGTCGTCGTCGCTCTCGTGTTTTATATTCACTCTTTTCGAAGATACGACGGAACTAAAGAGAGGGAGCAGTGGTATTCTTTTGTTGTAAAAGCGGGTTTTTGGGGAAGAAGGAAAAAGATGCCGACAAAATCGGACCATCATCATCGCAAGGGCCGCGTGGCAAAAGGCCGCCCCAGCCTGGTAAAAAAAAAATGGGCAAACATCATCGCTTTGATGCCGTCGTCTCGACTCGCGGCGGTTGGCATCTTGGCGATGGCGCGTCGGTCGACGGCGTTCGAGTTTAAATCGGCGCAGAACAAAGAGGCGTACGCGTTGGAGGAGGAAAAGTTCGGCCCGTACGCGTTCCCGAACCATCACAAGATTCCAAACGAGAGAGGCCCGTACGGGGAAAGCTCCTCGTTCAAAGAAGCGGTGAGGGACTGCTTGGAAGAGTCTCCTGTGCACGGTTTGTGCTACGATCAGAAATACGGGGCGATGAAAGACTGGGACGTCACGGAAATCACCGATTTCAGCTGGGCGTTCAGTGGATACACGCACACGATCGAAAACAACGGCGAACCAACGGGGAGAGCAAACTTTAACGCGGATATTTCCAACTGGAGACCGACGAAAGCGAAACGCATGGATCACATGTTTTATTACGCGGTTGATTTTAACCAAGACATCTCAAAATGGGGATGGAGGGGTGGCATGGCACACAAGACACCACAACCAGGGATGTTTCAAGGCGCGATTGAGTTTCAGAGAAGGTTTAAGTGCCCGGACGCCATCGAAGGACCGGTGCACCAATGCCGAGAAGTCCGAGGATGGAAGCCGCAGGAGAGTTACATGAGAAACGATTCTGACTTGACAAGCAGTCGAACATCGGAAGTATCGTCGGAAAGTCAAAAATCTCTTTCTCCGTCTTCTTCGCTCGACAATTCCGAATCGAGCGGTCTTTCTGAGCCGCGACCGTTGTCTGGCAAATTAGGCCACGTTGAAATCTCGGACGAAGACGTGGAAGCATTTTTGAAAGCAAATCAAAAAGACATTCCGTTGTCGGAAGTCTTAGAGATGAAAAAATCTTCTAAAGAATCGGAAAAGAGTTCCGCTTCTTCGTCTGAACAAGAAGTCGATGAGATAAACGACGACGAGTTGAACCAGGAAATCGAAAGATTGAAGTCCAAGGCGAAGAAGTACGTCACGTCTTCGAAATCGTTCGATCCGTCGTACGAGCCGAGGTACGAAATGCCGAGCAAATATAAACAAAAACAAGGAACGTCAAACAGTTTCAGCTCCTACGCGTCTTCTTTGAACGGCGATGGTGCCCTTGGTCACTCTGGTGGCACGTCGCATAGCGGCAGCGAGGACGCAGAAACGGTAAAAGACTCGAAATTTGAAGCAGAGAGGATGCTGTTGATGAAACAATTGGCCGATCTCGAGAAGAAAAACAAAGCTTTGGAGAGCAAGACGAAGGCTGATAGTCATTCTTCTGATACTATCGCTGATGATGGAAAAGAAAAAGATGTTTTGAAGGAAGTCTTGGACAAGAAGCGCGCGGCTTCATCCTCCGAATCGTATTCGTCCTCTGAGGCCTTTGAAGACGAAAAGAAGGTCGACTCTGCGTCGCATGCGTCCTCTACCTCTCAAGATGATAAAAAGGTCGACACTAATTCGGAGTTTGAATTGCTCAAATCCATGAAAGCCAAACTCGATGCCGAAGTTCAAACGTTGAAATCTGAAATCTTTGACGTCAAGAACAATCAAGAAGACGAGGAAGACAACTCCATAAACGCAGATGGTCGCAAGTTTTTGGAGGATGATACCATTCGCAATGCTATCGGCAAATGTTTGCAAGAAGCCGCCATCGACGGCAAGTGCACCGACTTTGGTAAAGAGTCCGGATACGGCGAAATGCCAGATTGGGACGTCTCGCACATCACAAACATGGAAAAGCTCTTCTACAAAAAGTGGCACTTCAATGCCGACCTCTCAAACTGGGACACGTCTCACGTCACGAACATGAAGAAAATGTTCTATTACGCGTTTGAGTTTTCTCAAGATATATCTGGTTGGAAAGGCGAAGCTGCAGAGAACGAACAAGACAACATGTTTAACGGTGCCTCGAGATTCCAAGCGAACTTTGTTTGCAAGGACAAAGAAACGGGACCCGTGAAAACATGCATCTCGCTCGACGCAAAAAAAGAACATACCACCAAACAACCGCAAACGTTAGTGTCCGAGGACGAGGAGGAACAAGCTGCTGAAGAAGCGGAAGCAGAGATGCACAAGCATGACTTGAAGAAGATTACCGATAAGACTTTGCACTCGGCCATCTCTAAGTGTTTGAAAGAAGATCCAGTCACTGGAAACTGTGACAAGTTTGGCGCGAGCTCTGGCTACGGCATCATGCCGCACTGGGACACTTCTGAAGTCACAGACATGAAGAAGGCGTTTTACAAGCGTGCAGACTTTGACGGCGACATTTCTCAATGGAACACTGGATCGGTTACTAACATGATGTACATGTTCTTTGGCGCGACAAATTTTAACCATTACATTGGCGCATGGGATGTTTCCAACGTCGCAGACATGTCTTACATGTTCTACAACGCTAAGAACTATAACAGAAACATGGACAAGTGGGACGTCGGGAAAGTCGTTTCCATGCAAAAGATGTTTTTCAACGCGCGGAACTTCGATAAGCCGATCCACTTGAAGTGGCAAGGAACTGCGGCTTCGACCAAGCAATTACACCTGCTCAAAGACGCCAAAGCGTTCCATGCAAAATATTCTTGCGAAGATGACACGGATGGTCCTTTGACTTCGTGTACGGAGGTTGGAGCCTCGGCAGATATTAAGACGCGCTCTTCGAAGAAGGACAAAAAGGAAGAGGCTTCGATCGCGGAAACTAAGAAGTCAGATGTACAAACGAAGGAGTACGACATTCAAGCATTTGGTAAGTCTATGACGGCGAAATTGGAATACGACGAGGAGACTGGCCAAGTAAAGGGTTGGATTATCGACGAAAACGCGGGCAAGGAAGCCATGCTCGGCCAGCGCAAACGAGGCACGTGGAAATTTTTCAAAGCTGCCGACCTTGGCATGGCTGCCCGGGGGACCGAAAACAACTTCAGAAGTTCAATCGTATACCCAGCGGCTGGTGCTCTTGTTGTCTTAGCGACCGTATCTGCCTACCGCAAACAACAACAGCAAAAGTTGTTCGCAGCTGAAACGAAAATCATGGCGAATGATTTGGAGTCGCAAAGCGCTGTGAGTGCTTCCAAGTATGGAACCTTGGCATAAAAGAAACTTTAACGAAGTCAAACAACGACATAACGACCATTATCTTTGTAATTCTTTATTTTAATTAACAATGGTATTAAATGAATACGTATACTCAAATATGCGCCCATAACTCACTCTTTTCTCGCCGCGTTTTAATAGTACGCTTTCACTGTTAATTACACACACACACACACACACACACACACACACACACACGCACACAGATCCCTTTTACATGTCGATGGACTCGGTGACGATTTGTTTAATCATCTCCTTCTTCTCTTTCATCGGACACCCAAACTTCTCCTCCAACTCTATGCGAATCTTCTTTATGGAAATCTCCTCCAAGTCTGCGCCTTTTATCATCGAGACGATAGCGTCCCTGATTTCCTGGTCAGTCGGTTGCGGATTGTTCGGATGGGACGGCGCCGCTGCTGGCGTAGGTTCCTCTTTCTCTGGCTCAGCTGCTACTTCTACTACTTCCTCCTCATGTTTCTTCTCTTCTGTTCTCTTCTCTTCTTCCGCCGGCGCTTTTCTCACCTTCTTCTCCGGCATCTTCTCTTCCTCCTCCTCTTCTTCTTCTTCTTCTTCTTCTTCTTCCTCTTCTTCTTCTTCTTCTTCTTCTTCTTCTTCTTCTTCTTCGACATCTTCATCATCATCTTCTTCTTTTTCTTCTTCGACATCG
>MDSZ01029286.1_pt1 | contig 14417 bp, 12 predicted proteins | sample 811201 | NCBI WGS metagenome assembly MDSZ01 (sample SAMN05326647, study PRJNA326480) | marine metagenome | isolation source: seawater | place: Indian Ocean: North | collected 2010
TGTCAGGATATTTTATGGTCCTTTTTAGGAATTTCATTGGCTGGTTGGAATGCAATTATATCTTTACTCTTGGCTACATTTTGCTTTATTTCATTAATTAATAATAGGTTAAATTATGAATCAAAATATTAATAATAAATCCCTAGATAGTATGCTTAGAGTTGATCATGCTGGTGAAGTTGCTGCTAGAAAAATATATGATGGCCAACTTCTTATCCTAGGGAATCGTCCTGAAGCAAAAGAAATAAAAAAAATGAGAGACCAAGAGCAAGAACATCTAGATGCTTTTGATGACTTATTGAATGAATATAAAGTTAGACCAAGTTTGTTAACTCCTGTATGGAATTCAGCTGGATTTGCTTTGGGCGCTTTTACTGCTTTAATGGGCTCTAAAGCTGCTATGGCATGTACCATTGCTGTTGAAGAAGTCATAGGAGAGCATTATGAAAAACAGTCAAAATCATTAAAAAAATCAAACCTTGAATTATCAAAGAAATTAGACACCTTCGCTGAAGAAGAACTTGAACACAGAGATATAGCTAAAGAGCATGACGGTGAAATGGCTTTAGGATATAAACTCATGAGAAAAGTTATTCAAACCGGATGCAGATGTGCAATAAAAATTGCAGAAAAGGTTTAATTTAGCGTGTTACTTTTCTAATTCTGTATCCCAATATAAATAATCTCTCCAACTATGATGCAAATAATTTGGAGGGAAAGAGCGTCCATTTTGTTGCAAAATCCATGTAGAAGGTCTTTCTGGAAACTTAATTAAACTCATCCCCGAAACCTTCAATAACTTATTTCCCTTCCTAAAATTACAAACACGACATGCTGTCACAACATTTGTCCAGGTTGTCCGTCCGCCTAATGATCTAGGTTTAATGTGATCAAATGTTAACTGCTCTGCAGCAAAAATGATATTACAGTATTGACAACAAAATTTATCCCTTAAAAAAACATTAAACCTTGTAAAGGCAGGCTTTCTAGAATGCGAGACATAATCCTTAAGTGCTATTACTGAAGGTAGTTTGAAATTTATAGAAGGTGAATGAATTATCTCTTCATATTCAGAAATTATATTAACTCTTTTAAGAAAAACAGCTTTTACTGTTTCTTGCCATGCCCATAAAGATAAAGGAAAATAACTTAAAGGTCTGAAATCAGAATTCAAAACCAATGTGGGAGAATAATCCAATATAAACTCTCAAAAATGAATGTTTAATTTTATTTTGTTATTAAATTTAAAATATTACAATTAAATTTATTTCTCTTCTAATTTTTCTTTCATAAATTTTATTGCTTGTTTGATTCCTAAATCGTTAATTCCATGCCCTAATTTAGGAATTCCTAAAGTTTCAACTTCAATATTATGATCTTTTAAATGATTACAGCCTTTATTCATCTCCTTAAATGGGACAACTTCATCATCTTCTCCATGAACCATTAAAACAGGTGAACCGTTTTTAATTTCTTTCAAATGATCTGGAAAAATTAAAGCACCAGAAAATGAAATTATTCCTCCTATATAGTTTTCTCTTCTAAGGCCAACATGTAAAGACATCATTCCACCTTGACTAAAACCCATAAGAAAAACTCTATTTTCTAAAATGTTGTTTATTTTAATTTTTTCATCAATAAATTTGTTTAAAGCTGAAACATTATCCCCTATATCTTCTATTTTTTGACTGCCAATCGAAATTTCAAACCATTGTCTTCCATAGGGGTTCATTGAACAAACGTCAGGGGCATTAGGAGAGTAGAAAGACATATATGGGAATTCAATGGAAAATTGATCAGCAAGAGTTATCAAGTCTTGGCCATCACTTCCCCAACCATGAAGAAAAATACAAATCGAATTAGTTTCCTTTGAAGATCTATATTCTGGCCCATTTAAAGTGATTTCCATAATAATTTCCCTATCTTTGTGATAAAATAATTTTATGACAAATAATAATGTTACTATAACGAGATTTGCTCCTTCGCCAACAGGTTTTCTTCATATTGGTCATATAGCCTCAATGCTTTTCGCTCTTGATTATGCAGAAAAGTTTAATGGAGAACTGCTTTTAAGAATAGAAGACATAGACTTTACAAGATGTAAGAACGAATTTACTAACGAAATCGTAAGTGATTTAAATTGGCTGAAAATTCCATTTAGAAGGACTAAAAATCAATCTCTTAGGAAAAAATTTTACATTAATGCTCTAAAATTTTTGAAAGAAAAAGATTTAATTTATGAGTGTTGGCTTTCTCGTTCAGAATCATTAAAAGTTTTATCGGCGCCCCACAATCTATCAAAAAACAACGTTTTGAATGATACGGATTTATTCCTTTCAAAATCAGAAATTCAGAAAAGAAAATTAAGCGGAGATAAACCTGCATGGCGATTACGAATGAAAAAATCTTTAGAATATGCAAAGCTTTCTGGTGAAGATATGAGTTGGGAAGACGTTTATTGTGGTAAATTTAGAATTGAGCCCGAAAAATTTGGAGACGTAGTAATTGCAAGAAAAGATATTTCAACAAGTTATAATTTATCTGTAACAATTGACGACCACTATGATGGAGTAACACACGTTACAAGAGGTGATGATTTATTTGAAATCACCCATATTCATAGACTAATACAAATTATTCTTTCACTAAATAAAACAAAGTGGATACACCATCCATTAATCTTAGATCAAAATGGAAACAGACTAGCAAAAAGGAACAAAAGCCTAAGCATTAAAAGTTTAAAGAAACAGGGGTTCTCTCCTGATGAAATTCTATTACTTGCAAGAAAAGAACTAAATAAATCAAAAAAATAATTTTTTTCTTGACATCTATTTTCAAAATATACAGAATCGGAGTGAAAATAAGTGCACTGCACAAATTTTTTTCTATTTCCTCCCTGAACTTAAGGCTACATTGTTAAATGTAGCCTTTTTTTTGCTGTAGATTGTGTTTAATTTATTTCTAATATCAATATATTGAAAATTTTTGAAATTGTTATTTTTATTGCTTTGCAAAAATAATTTTCCTTATATCATCAATATTTGAGATCAATATTATTAATATAAATGGTAAAATTCCCAAAACCATTTTGTCCCATCCTATAAAATAATGTATAAAACCTGCACTTAGTGAAGAAAAGGCAACTGATCCAATAATAATAAAATCAGCCACTCCTTGAACCTTGCCTTGTTCTTCAGGTTTAACTAAACTGACTAATAAGCTTGATCCACCTACATATAAAAAATTCCAACCCAAACCAAGTAAAACAAGTGCTAATAGATACTCGGATGTTGTTTCAGCTATCAAAGACACAATTACCATCAAAATATAACAAACAATCCCTAGATATAACACTCGATTAACAGTATATTTCATTATTAGGGTTCCCGTAATAAAAGAAGGAGCAAACATTGCCACAACATGCCATTGAATTATTGTTGCATTTTCTGAAATACTGAAATTGCATATATTAACTATTTGAAGAGGTGTGGCCGTCATTAAATAGCTCATTATTGCATAACCACCTGCTGCCGAAATTAAAGCTTTTATCATTTGCTTTTGATTTAATATTTTTGATAGAGACCTTCCTCCCGAAGTAGTGCTCTTAGGCAATGGTATCTTCAGAAATAAAATACAGGGTAAAGCTAAAAACTGAACACCAGCAATTGCAAAAAAGCTTGCTGAATATATGGCATCACTAATACCTAAAGCAGTTAATTTAGATAGTGCAGGTCCCAGAAAAGCAGCTATAATACCTGCAGACAATACTAATGACATAGCTTTTGGTCTAACATCCTCAGAAACTGTTTCTGTTGCAGCATATCTATAAAACTGAGCTATTGAATGACCTATTCCTAAACACATTGATCCAAAACAAAACACCAAAAATAATTTATAAATTAATGACAAACCCATTAAAATTCCGCCAAAAAAAGTAAAAAATACACCCAAAAGAAATATAGGTCTCCTGCCAAATCTTGCCATAAGTAAAGAACTTGGAACTGTCGAAATCATAGTAGTTAAAAATTGTAAACTTAATGGCAATGTTGACATCCATCCATATGGAGCAATCAAAAACCCTGCTAAAGCTGTTGTTATCATGTTGATATTCATCGCAGTCATTGAAAAAGCTTGCGATACAGCTAAATAAAATATATTTCTATTTAATTGAAGGAAGTATTGTAAAAAAAAATGAAAAATCTTCATTCTAGCTTTTACAAAAAACATCATTAAATTACTAGATAATTTATTTATTAATTTTAAACAAAAGTATATTTAATGCTTAAATAATTACATCTAAATATTTAACAAATTATAAGTTGAAATGAATGATACACCCAAATTCTAGAATTGCCGCCTTTGATTTATTAATCTTTGGGGCTACAGGGGATCTATGTTTAAATAAAATTTTACCTGCCTTACTCTATAGAGAATTAGATAATCAATTACCTAAAAGATCGAGAATTATTTGTTCATCACGCTCGATAATAAGTGAAGAAACTTATAAGAAAATAGTTTTGAAAAAATTTCAAAGTTTGAAAATTTCTAAGAATAAGACTCTAATAAATAAATTTCTTTATAAAATAAAATACATTTCTTTGGATATTAGTGAACCAGAAATAAATTCTATTAACCTGATAAATAATTTGCTTAAGAGTAAAAGCAATAATATCAGATTATTTTATTTAGCTACAGCACCAACACTTTTTTCTAAAATTACAAAATTAATTTCAGATAATAATCTCATTACTAAGAATTCTAGATTGATTATTGAAAAGCCTCTGGGAAATGATTTGAATTCTTCAAAGAAAATTAATTTATTAATAAATAAATATTTTGATGAAAATCAAATTTTCAGAATTGATCATTATCTTGGTAAGGAAACTGTTCAAAATTTAATGGCTATAAGGTTTGCCAATCAGCTTTTTGAATCTCAATGGAACAATAATTATATAGACAATGTTCAGATTTCAGTTTCCGAAACAATAGGAGTTGAAGGAAGAGGCAGTTATTATGATTCAAATGGAGCAATTAAAGACATGCTTCAAAATCATTTATTACAACTCGTTTGTTTAGTGGCTATGGAACCCCCAAGCAACTTTAAACCTGAATTGGTAAGAGATGAAAAGTTAAAAGTTATTCAATCATTAAAAAAACAAGAAATTAATAATAATTTTATTTTAGGTCAGTATGCCAAAGGTAAAATAAATAATAGAAACGTTAATTCATATAAGAAAGATGTAAAAAATAATAGCAGTCTAACTGAAACTTTTATTGCCTTAAAATTATATATTGAAAATTGGAGATGGGCTGGAGTCCCATTCTATCTTAGAACTGGAAAAAGATTGAAAAAACAAAATTCTGAGATTGTAATTACTTTTAAATCATTACCTCATTTTATATTTGATAAAAATGTTTCTGGAGAAATTAAAGCAAACCAATTGATAATTACTTTACAACCAGATGAAGGATTAAAAGTCTTGCTTATGACTAAAGAACCTGGACCAGGAGGTTTAAGATTGAACCCTTCATATTTAAACTTGTCATTTGCTAACAGTTATAAAAAGAGAATACCAAATGCTTATGAGCGATTGTTAATGGACGTGGTTCGAGGTAATCAAACCCTCTTTATGAGTAGAAATGAAGTAGAAGCAGCTTGGAAGTGGGTTGACCCTATTATACAGTCTATTCATAAAACTAGGAAGAGGCCAGAAAATTACAAAAGTGGAAGCTGGGGGCCACAATCTTCAATTAAATTGATGGAAAATGACAATCGATCTTGGTTTCAAATTTAGTAAAAAATCTTATCTATTTTGTCGTTAGTTTGATATAAAAAGATTTTACTAATTTAAGTTCCGTAAATTCTATCACCCGCATCACCAAGTCCAGGAAGAATATAACCTTTATCATTGAGTTGACGATCAATAGACCCTGTAACTAATACCACATCAGGATGTGCTTTATTAAATGCATCTATACCTTCTGGTGCAGCCAAAAGACACATAAATGTAATTGATGTTGCTCCAGCCATTTTCACAATTCTCGTGGCTTCAATCCCACTTCCAGCTGTAGCTAACATAGGATCAACTATAATCACAGAACGATCAGATAATTTAGCCGGTAAATTTTGATAATAATCTATAGGTTTAAGAGTATCATGATCACGGCTCATTCCAAGAAAACCAACTGCTGCCTGAGGCAAAATTTGCAGCAAACCTTCCAGCAAGCCATTTCCAGCTCGTAAAATTGAAACTACTGCAGGTTCTGGTTGTTTTAAAAACCCTGCTGTCATTTCTTCCAAAGGTATTGAAATTTTTTTATTATTTGTAGGCAAGTGTTTAGTAGCCTCAACCCCCAAAATCATTCCTGCTTCTCTCATTAAAGCCCTAAAGATAACTGATTGAGTTTTTTTATCACGCATTAATGACAATTTATGCTCTAACAATGGATGTTGAATTACATTTATTTTTTTACCTGACATTTTTTCCTACTTTGTAAAATTTGTTATAAAAAATTCATCTTTGCTATAATTGTAATTATAAAGTTATTTTTTAGTCTAAATTAATTTACTAAAACATAAAATTTAGAATTATTAATTTATAAAAGTCTACTTGAAAATTTTCTTTAAATCATTAAGTTTTATTTAAATCTCTTTAATATTATAATTTTTCATTTCCTGATAATTTTAAAAAAGGATTTACAATGAAGATCAATTCATCATATCTATGGGCCTTCATTATTGCTTGTTTAATAATTGGCTGGATGTTTTCAGATGATATAATAAAAAACTATTATGGTGAGCAAAATACAGACACTAATTTAGAAACTGAAAAAAAAGATACTCCTAAAATTGACAACCAATTAGTTATTTCAGCCATTGAAGTTAAGAATATTCTTGTCGATGAAACAATCAGGTCAAATGGAATTACTAGCCCAGAATTTGAAATTTCTATCTCATCGGAAATCGATGGCAAGGTTACTTCAATTAATATTGAAGAAGGCCAAAACATTGATAAAGGAACACAAATTCTTTCCATTGATATTGGTACTTTGAAACAAAAAATTTCAGCAGCCGAAGCAAATGTTAATGCTGCCAAAAAATCCCTAGATATATCGAAAAAAACTTCTGAAGGAACGCTTGAAGAAGAAATGAGTGCTGCAAAAGCCAAACTATTACTTGCAGAAAAAGATTTAAACATAATAAAGAAATTAGAAAAAAATAATTTTGCTTCATCATTAGAATTGTCAAAAAAAATAGCTGAAGTTGAAAATGCAAAATTGCAAATTGCTATATTACAAAACAAACAAAATTATAATTCTGAAATCAATCTAGCAAATAATATCGCCAATCTTGAAAACGCTAAATCAGATCTTTTTTCTTTAAAAAAACAACTTAAAGATAGCGTCATTAAATCACCTTCTAGTGGCAAATTAGAAACCTTAAACATCGATGTAGGAGAAAGAATTTCAAAAAACATTCCCATTGCTACTTTATTAGGAATGGATAATATTAATTTAGTTGTAAAAGTCTCTCAATCAGACGTTGGAAAAATTTTACTGGGTAATAAAGCACTTATAAAAATTGCTGACGGAAACTCATATACTGGCAAAGTTTTCAAAGTTTCTTCTAGAGCCAATCCATCAACTAGAACATTTGATGTTGAAATAAGCATCCCCAACCTAGAAGGCAAAATTAAAGCAGGAATGACTGCTGAAGTAAGCATAATAACAAACTCTGAAAAGGCTTTTGGAATTTCACCAGCCCACTTAATTGTTGATGGCGAAGGGAAACTTTTTGTCAAAACAGTTGAATCTGACTTAACAAAAACCGTTCAAGTAAAAATTGTTAAAAGTGTTCAAAACGAAGTATTTATCTCTGGTTTAAATGATGGCGATATTCTTTTAACTGAAGGTCAAGCATTTGTTTCAGAAGGAGATAAGGTTAACTATCAATTGGAAAAAAATGATGGTTAAATTTATAGATGCTTTTTTTTCAAGGCCCTACGCAATAATTCTTGGCTTAATAATTATTTTTGTTTTTGGGTCTTCATCTTTTATTCAAATGCCTAAAGAGGCTACGCCTGACGTTGATATACCTATGGCATATATTTCAGTTGGTTATGAGGGTATTTCACCAAACGACGCTGAAAAATTACTTGCCAAACCATTAGAAAAGCATCTTAGAACCGTTGCTGGCCTTGATAAAATGACTTCAGCATCCACTGAAGGTTACTCATCAGTAACTCTTGAATTTGATGCCGGTGAAAATATTGATTTAATTCTAGATGACGTCAGAGAATCTGTTGATGAAGCAAAACCTGATTTACCAGAAGAATCTGATGAACCAAAAATTTACGAAATAAATATATCCATGTTTCCGATTCTTACTGTTGCATTGTATGGACCTGTTCCTGAAAGAAGCTTGGTAATGTTGGCAAGGGAGTTGAAAGAAAAGTTAGAATCTCTGCCAGGTGTATTAGAGGTTGAAATTGGAGGTGATAGAGAAGAGGTCGTCGAAATCTTAATTGATGCTGGAAGTGTAGAAGCTTATGGCCTTTCACCTGATTCAATAATCGGACTTGTTTCATCAAACAGTCAACTTGTAACAGCAGGAGCAATGGAACAAAGCGGTGGGAAACTTGTTCTTAAAGTTCCAGCGGTGATTGAAACTTTAAATGAACTGATGAACATGCCAATTAAAGCTGCAGATGACACATCTTTAAAATTCCAAGATATAGCGACTGTAAGAAGAACTTTTCGTGAAGCAGATGGGTGGTCAAGGGTTAATGGTGAACCGTCCGTAGTACTTGAAATTAAAAAGAGAATTGGTTCAAATTTAATTGAACTTGTAGAGTCAGCAAGGACTGAAATTGATTCATATTTAGATAAGCAAGAACAAAACGTCAAAGCTTCTTATCTTTACGATGAATCAAATACTGTGAAAGATATTTTAAGTGAACTTGGTAATAACGTAATTGCTGCCATAGTTATAGTGATGGTTATTATTTTAGCCACCCTGGGATTTAGAAATGCTTTGTTAGTTGGTATAGCTATTCCTGGAAGCTTTTTGCTGGGTTTTATAGTTTTAAGTTTTTTAAATATTACCCTAAATATTATTGTTCTGTTTTCACTAATCTTAGTGGCTGGATTATTGGTTGATGCCGTAATAGTTACGACAGAATATGCTGATAGAAGGTTAGTCCAAGGCGTAAGTAGAAAAAATGCTTATAGAGATGGCGCTGCAAGAATGTTTTGGCCTATCACCTCTTCAACTGCAACTACATTAATGGTATTTTTACCATTATTGTTCTGGCCAGGCATAGTAGGTCAGTTTATGAAGTACCTTCCTATAACTATGATTATTGTTTTAATTTCATCTTTGCTAATGGCATTAATTTTTGTTCCCGTGATTGGAGGGTTGGTTGGGAAAAAACCATCAAAAAATTCCTCTAGAAAAGTTTCTGCGCCTAGGTTTTATCGTTGGATTTTAAAATTTTCAATCAAACGACCAGTAATCACAATGCTAATAATTTTTGGTATAATTGGGTTTGCATTTTATAGTTATATTAAAGAAGGACTGGGAGTTTCCTTTTTCCCAGATATTGAACCAGAAAGAGCTAATATACAAGTCTTGGCTCGGGGAGATCTTTCAGCAACGGAAAAGGACAAAATTGTCAATGCAACTGAAATTAAATTAGGGCAACCAGATGGGGTCGATATAATTTATGCCCGATCAAAAAATGCTGAGCCAAATGGTCCTAGAGATTCTATTGGGGTAATTCGAACTGTCTTTTCAGACTGGCAATTGAGAGACCCTGCCAAAACAATAATGGACAAAATGAGAGAAACTATATCTCAAATACCGGGAGCAAACATCAATATCCAAGCCCAGCAAGAAGGACCAGGTGGTGGTCAGCCAGTTAGAATTGAATTATTAGGTTCCAATTTAGATGAAATTGCAAATGCTTTAGAAGAAGTTCTTTTAAGAATGGAACAAATTGGTGGGTTTGTTGATGTGTCTGACAGCCGTCCTTTGCCAGGGACAGAATGGATGTTGATAACTAATCGTGATGCAGCCAACCAGCATGGCGTTTCCATTTCAGTGATTGGAACTATGATAAAAATGCTTACGCGTGGAGTGAGAATTTCAGATTATAGGCCTGATGACAGTGACGATGAATTAGATATTCTTCTTCGTTTTAAAAAATCCCAAAGAAACCTCGACCGTCTTGAAGAATTAAAAATCCCATCCTTTTCAGGTGAATATATACCAATGAGTGTTTTTGCCAAACTTGAACCCAAACCAAAAGGAGGCGATATAGAGAGGAAAAATGGGATACGTTTCATGTATATCAATGCGGATGTTGAAGAAGGAGCATTGTCATCAAAATTAATTGAAACCCTAAAATCTGAACTATTGAAAAATCCAATCAATAAAAATGTTCAAATTGAATTTGGTGGAGAAGATAAAGATATTGCTGAAACCCAAACATTTTTATCAAAGTCTTTTGGCTTATCAATTCTATTAATGATTATGATATTGATGATACAATTTAATTCTTTCTGGCAAACATTTATAACTATGTCTGCAATAGTTTTATCTATTGGAGGGGTGCTTTTAGGTCTTTGGCTAACTGGCAGGCCTTTTGGAATAGTTATGTCAGGCTTGGGGGTCATTGCATTAGCTGGAATAGTTGTAAATAATAATATTGTCTTGTTAGACACATACAATGAAATAAGAAATCGAGGTTATGATGCACCTCATGCAGCTTTCAGAGCAGGACTATTAAGATTTAGACCTGTAGTCTTAACAGCAATAACAACAATTTTAGGCCTTTTACCGATGGTTTTTGCTTTAACAATTAAATTCTTAGACAGAGAGATACTAATTGGTGCACCATCTTCTCAATGGTGGACACAATTATCGAGCACCATTGCCGGTGGATTGACTTTTGCAACATTGCTGACATTGGTAGCAACACCAGCCCTAATTGTTTTTGGAAATCAAACCTATAAATCTATAAATTATTATAAAAATAAAATTTTCAAAACTCATCGCTCACAAGTTATTTAATTTAATTAAATGATTTTTGTACAAACTTTATACAGCCAAAACAAGCACCTACTGAATTGGCTATTATTATTATTTCTTGGCCTTGTTTGGGGCATGTCTTTTATGGGAATTGACCTAGCTTTAGAGAGTTTCCAACCCATTACAATCGCATCACTAAGAATTTTATTTGCTGCATTAATTCTTTATTTTATAACAAAATTTTATGGATTAAAACTTCCTTTCCCAAACAAGAAAAATGGAAACAAGGTATTTATTCATAGTATAGGCATGGCATTATTTTCTAATGTCTTACCATTTACGTTATTCTGTTGGGCACAAAAAGATGTTTCTTCAAGCTTTGCAGGAATCACAACTGCTTTAGTACCATTAATTGTTTTACCACTAACTTATATATACATACCTAATAGTGAAATAACTTTCAGAAAAGTATTTGGTTTCATACTTGGTTTTTTTGGAGTTTTCATTTTAATCGGACCATCAAATATAATTTTTGAAAAAAATTTATCTATGATTTTTGCCCAGTTACTTTGCATTTTGGCCTGTTTTTGTTATGCAACTGGAGCAATCATCACAAAACTAACACCCGAAATTAATCCGATTTCTTTGTCAGCTTGTACACTAATTATCGGTTCAGTCATTATTATTCCTATTGCATTATTTTTTGAAGGTTTGCCAAATAATATAACGCTAATTTCAGTTTTTGGAGTCATGTTTCTTGGAGTTTTTTCAACAGCTACTGCTACTTTGATACTTGTTTTTCTTATAAAACAAGCTGGTCCGCCATTTTTAAGTATGGTAAACTATCAAATTCCAATTTGGTCAATATTTTTTGGTTACTTTTTACTTAATGAAATCATACCTAATAGCTTTATATTTGGACTATTATTTATATTTAGTGGATTAGCTATTTCCGAATTCAAAAAATATAGTTAAAATTAAAAAGTATTCGTAAAATTTTATTATAAACAAAGATTAATGGTTCATGTGTGAATAGTTAGTTATTTTAAACCAAAATTTGTTACTACACTTATTTTTGCAAATTTGCTCAAAAATTCTTTTAACTCTTTGACAATGACATGAAATAATCTTTCTCCAGTCTTATATTCTGAAGCAGCAGGGTCACCATAGTATCCACAATCACTAGAAATAAAAATAGGAGACATTGATGCATTTGCAGCTGAGTAAATATCTGGTTCATCTTGATAAATAAATGGTTGAGTTAGTCTTGGAGGTAAATTGTTGATTTTTGGGATTAACTCTTTTGTATACTTTTTCCCTCTTAAAAACATACTAAGTGACGTTTCAAACTCACAAGCATGGCCAATAGACTTAAATTTTCCTTTCAAAATTTTTTCCCATTTCTTTTTTGATGGACCCCAATAATCTAAAGCTGTTACAGCAAGATTATGATTAGCAACAAAATCATTAGCAAATGATTTGAGTATGGTTGAATTTCCTCCATGTCCATTAACAATAATTATTTTAGTAAAACCTTTTTCAGAAACACTTTTAATAATATCTTTGAGAAGGTTCTTAATTGTTTTAATTCTTAGTGTAATTGTTCCTTGATGAGCAATATGATGTGGGGAAAATCCAAAAGATATAGGAGGTAGAACTAGAAAAGATATATTTTTTGATGCTTTTGAACATTCTAAACATATTTTATTCGCAATAAAATAATCAGTTCCTACGGGCAAATGATTACTATGTTGTTCTAATGCTCCAATAGGTAAAATAATACATGAACCTCGATCCTTTTCAAATTCAATTTGATTTTTGGTAAGTTCAGCAAACTGCATATCATTAACAAATAAATAATTTTAATTTCATAACTTTTAAAACTTTTGTCTAATCTCATTCCAAAGAGCCCAGACTGGAGCCCCTAATTTAATTAGATTTGCTGCAAAATATTTTGCTGGAGGACAAGAAATCGATTCAATTAAATTTGCATAATTTTTGGATAAATTTTGAGTTAAATATCCTCCATAAATTTTTCCAATAGAACTTCCTAACGCAACCCCTCTTCCATTACAAGATATTATAGAGCTTGCCAGGTCAGAAATTTTAAAAATTTGAGGCAATCCGGTTTTTGTAAGTGCAACTGATCCTGACCATACGTACTCTATATCTAATAAGTTTGGCGAAAAATTAAACTGTTTTATGACTGGAGATAAAATATTTTTTAATCTTTTTCCAAAAATATGTTTTGCTAAAGCTTGTTTTGAGCCTAAACCCAATCTTAAGATTCCTCCAGTTAGGATTCTATTGTCAGGGGTCCACCTAATTGCAATTTGAATTGGGGAAGTATCAGTCAAAACTGTATTTGCGGGTAATACATATTGCTTTAATTCCTCAGGAAGCTGACGAGTGACTCCCTGGAAAATGTTTATTTTCATGAAGGTTTGGGAATCTAGTGGAAAAAGACTTCCGCTTAAAGCATTTGTGGCAAGTACTATTTTTTTTGCATTCACTTCATAATTATTAACTGTAAGATAAATGTGACCATTTTTTTCAACAATTTTTTTTACACCGCTGTTTTCAAAAATTTTTACACCAAGATTAGCTGCAACTTTAGACAAACCTTCACAGTATGCCTTTGGATTGAGTGAACCACCAGACTTATATAATATTCCACCTTGCCAATGATTTAGACCTGTTATCATTTCTAATTCATTTTTATTCAGAAGCTTAATATCTGTTCTTTCAGAAACTTCTTTAGCATATTCTAATTTTTGTAATTCACTAATATGAATTGAATGGGCTGCAGAAATCCAGCCATTTGTATTTAACTGGCATTGTATATTATTTTTTTTAATTTCACTTATGAGTTTATCACCACTAGAGTTGACAAGTTCCATAAATGTTTCTGAATTATCTTTGCCTAACGTTTGAAATAGAGTTTTTTTTGATGGCAATGGTCTAAGCTTAGGAACAATAAAGCCTGAATTTATTCCGCTAGCACCATTACCAATTTGATTTTTTTCTAATAATATTACCTTAAGACCACTTTCTCCTGCCCCTATAGCTACTGACAATCCTAAAATACCTCCTCCAATAATAGCTATATCAGCTGATATAGAATAGGATAATGTATCAAAACATGTATAATTATTTTCTTTAATTTTATCCCAAAAAAAGAAGTTGCTTTGATTGTTTTTCATCAGGATCTATTACATGTAAAAATTCAAAACTTTAATCATAATTTCACTTTATACAACTTTTAGAATGAAATATTAATTTTTTACTGATATCGCACTAGTATACAAGTGATATATAGTATACTATAAAGTGATATATAATATATTATTATATAATTATTTTGAAAACTTTAAAATAACAGAAA
>MDSZ01243850.1_pt1 | contig 14417 bp, 12 predicted proteins | sample 811201 | NCBI WGS metagenome assembly MDSZ01 (sample SAMN05326647, study PRJNA326480) | marine metagenome | isolation source: seawater | place: Indian Ocean: North | collected 2010
AGAATTACTTAAAAAAGTAAATTACCCAGGTTTCAGTAGAGATATTGTTTCGTTTGGACTAGTAAATGAAGCTAAGCTCGAAAACGATAATGCTGTGGTAAAAATTGAACTGAATTCAACTGACCCAAGTCTTCCAAGAAAATTAAAGGAAGATATTGAGAAAACTCTTCTTGAACATGAGTTAATTACTAAAACTGAGGTTTTAATTACTGTAAAAAAACAAAGTCAACAAAATGGTGGTCAATCAAATGAAAATGAGACGTCCACTCTTGCAAATGTCAAAAGAATCGTTGCAGTTGCCAGCGGAAAAGGGGGTGTTGGAAAATCCACTTTAGCTGTTAACCTTGCCTGTGCTTGCGAGAGAATTATCCAATCTGGCTCAAATTCTAGATTGAATGTTGGTTTAATGGATTGTGATGTGTACGGACCATCAGTTCCTCTTTTGATAGGTGCTTCTGGGCAACCTAAAGCAATCGGAGAGAATCTTATTTTACCTGTAGAAAGCTATGGCATTAAAGTAATGTCGATGGGTTTATTAGTGGATGAAGAAACTCCTGTTGTTTGGCGAGGTCCAATGGTAATGAAAACCATTCAACAATTTGCAAATAATGTAGAATGGGGGGATTTGGATATTCTTTTTATTGATCTTCCACCAGGCACTGGAGATGCACAACTTTCACTCGCTCAAACCATGCCCATTGATGGTGCTTTGATAATTACCACACCACAAAAGGCAGCCGTTGATGTAGCTAGAAGGGGTGCCAGAATGTTTGAGAAAGTTAATATTCCAATTCTTGGAGTCATTGAAAATATGAGTTTTCTTTTGAACGAAGAAAGTAATCAAAAATCATTTTTATTTGGCCAAGGGGGAGGTCCATCTACCGCTCAAGCACTATCCACATCATTTCTAGGAGAAATCCCTCTACACGAAGAAATAAGGATGGGAGGAGATCATGGGATTCCAATTACAGTTTCAAACCCAGATCATTTTGCTAGCAAAGCAATAAATCAGGTAGCACAAGAAGTAATTGAACTACTTGGATAAAAGGAAATTAACTTTTAATTTCTTTATGAATAGTATGGCGTCTTAAAAATCTGTTGTACTTCTTTTTTTCAACAGGATCTGTCTGCAATTTTTTATTGCGTGATGCCATGTAACGAGATGGCTGCTTGCCTTCTTTACGAGCTTCTGTGCATTCAAGTATTATAGTTTCCCTTGGCATAATAATATCTCTGTCAAATAAATGAACCAGTAGCAATAAAATTATTAAGTTATGCCCAAATTAAGAATCCGTTTATAATTTGCATAATATTATAAAAAATATCATATTTGAGAATGGAATCTTCATTAAATGATCAAATCTCATCCGAAAATATTCACCGCGAGATGCAACTTCGAAGAGAAAATGAGTCTTCACTAGAGGTACCAGAAATTGGAAAGGATAGCTCAGAAAAAGTTACAAAAAGCCCTGAACCTATTCAACTCTCCGGAAGCTTTCTCAACGATAAAACATTAGATGAACAAATTCAAACTACTCAGCCTGGAATCACACCAGAAAGTTTTGATATTTCTGACAACACGGGCGTAGACCCGACAAGATCGGCAGAATGGCAAGTTGTTAAACCTGAAGAAGTTAATGAACAACCTCAACCCGACCAACATCACAATGATCGCTTTTGGGATGAAAGAAGCTTAGAGCGGAAAGAGAATGACGAAGATTTACAGGATAAAATTCTTGAAAATGAAAAGAAAAGCTTTAACAGGGCTGCAGAAAGGGGTGAGGATTTTAGTCGCCCAAATTCAAACGAAGTTCTAGATCCATACTATCAAAGTGGTTCTGACCCCTCTGAACCACCCTCTGCTGGGCACAGCTTAGACTCTTTCATTTAATTAATATGCAAGTTGCACCCTCCCGTGTAGACATCGTAGGCAGTAATTTGTGTCTTCTTTGGTCAGACGGAGTGGAATCTTACCTAGATGCCTCTCTTCTTAGATCTCATTCGCCTTCTGCTGAAAATAAAGGGGAACTTGATATATTTGGAAATAAAAGTGGTGGTGAGGAAAAGAAAGACCATAAGAATGTCATGATTGAAAAATTTGTTAATGTTGGGAACTACGCTTTACGTCTTCATTTTTCAGATGGTCATACCACCGGTATTTACTCTTGGGAGTATCTAAGAAAAATTGATTCAGAAAATTTATCTAACAAACAATTAAATTAAAAATTTAAACTATTCCTAAGCTAAACCACGATCGCTATCTTGGGTAAAATTTATAATTTCTTTGGTAATCTTATTTTCTCTAATCTCTGAGTTTTCCTTAAGATATTCTATTGCCTGCTTACGGTTATACTCTCCCCGGTAAAAAATTCTAAAAATACTTTTGGCAACTTCGATCTCCTTTTTAGAAAATTGATTTCGCTCCATACCAATTTTATTAATTGAACGAACTTCTGCTGGCGAACCGTCTGCAAGCATGAATGGAGGAACATCCTGAACTAACTTGGAACAAGCGGCTACCATAGATTGTCTGCCTAATCGGCAAAATTGATGAACACCTACTCCCCAACCGATATTCACAAAATCTTCCACAACTACATGACCCCCTAAAGCGGAGTGACTACTCATAACAAGATTATGACCCACAAAACAATCGTGTGCTACATGACTATATGCCAAAAATACATTATTTGAACCGATTATCGTAAAGTCATCTGAATTAGTGGCAACATGAGCAGTTGAATATTCCCTAAATACATTATTATCTCCAATCTTTAGCCCTGGATTCCCGCCTGAATATTTTAGATCATGGGTAAGACCACCAATCAAAGCATATGGGTAAATCTCATTTGATTTACCCAAAGTTACATTGCCCTCAACGGTTGCATGATGCCGAATAATGGTGTCGTCGCCAATTTTGGCATTTTTACCAACAATGGCAAAGGCCTCAACTTTAACTCCTATTCCTAATTGTGCACCATCTTCAACAATGGCAAATTTGTGAATATCAGTGCTCACTAGCCTTCCTCTCCAGCATCGACTATTGAAAACATAAGACTTGCAGATGAGACTGGTTTGCCATCAACCTGACATTCAACACTAGCAGTAGCCAATTTATTACCACGAACCTTCTCTAGTGTTGCGGTAATTACTAACTGGTCACCTGGAACAACAGGTTTTCTAAACTTCACCTTATCAGCACTCATAAAAAATGCCACCTTACCCTCCGATGAGCCTCTTCTTAAAAGCAAAATACCTGCAGCTTGTGCCATAGCTTCAAGCTGCAAAACTCCAGGCATTACAGGATGTCCAGGAAAATGCCCAGTAAAAAAGGGTTCGTTTATAGTAACATTCTTAACTCCAACTAAAACTTCATTTCCTTTTATAGAAGTTACTCGATCAATCATTACGAAAGGAAATCTATGAGGCAAAACATCAAGTACCCTTCTAACATCAAGCTCAGTTTCATCAGGCAATACTACGGACTTACTCTTCTTGCTTGAAGCCTTCGTTGTAGCTTTACCTATCATTCGACCAACAATTTTTTTAGTTAATTCGGCATTTAAAGAATGACCTGGTCTTACCGCAATAATGTGAGCCTTTAAAGTTTTTCCAAGAAGAGCAAGGTCACCAACGATATCAAGAATTTTATGCCGAACAAACTCATCATCAAAACGAAGGGGTTCTTTAGAAAGTACCTTATCACCTTTTATAACAATTGCACTATCAAGACTACCGCCTCTTATCTTTCCAAGTTTTAAGAGCTCTTCGATATCTTCATATACAGTAAATGTTCGAGCAGGGGAAATTTGAGCAACATAAGTTTCAGGATCCAAATCGATAGACAAATGCTGAACATGGCTACCTCTATCATCAGCAGAAGTACAGGTTATTCGAAAGCCATCATGTGGCAGTGCAATCATTGAACGATTTCCTGAGGTTACAGAAAGTGGTTCTTTTAAGATAAAACATTCACGCTCCGCTTCTTGCTCAATTGGCTCTGCTTCTAAAATTAAATTCACGAATGGTCTGGAAGATCCATCGAGAATAGGAGGTTCGCTTGCATCTAGTTCAATAATTGCGTTGTCGATACCACATCCTACCAAAGCACTCAAAACATGCTCAATTGTATGCACCTTGGCATTCCCATTAGAAATTGTAGTACTTCTGACCAATTCAGATATATTTTCGGAAGAGGGTTTTATTTCAGGATTCCCATACAAATCTACCCTTCGAAATATGAATCCTTGATTAATATCAGCAGGTAAGATCGTTAAATTAACTTCTTCTCCGGTGTGAAGTGATTTTCCCTTGATGGAACGCTCGTTTCGAATGGTCCTTTGTTTTGCAGACATGTTTAAAGATAAGTTCTAGATCAACCCCAACTTTCTGTAAAGAATGAAGAAGAATACCAACAAGCTTGCACAAAATCTTAAGTTTGAATTTACTGAAATCTTTACATGGCAATTAAAAAGCAAAGTATAGCAAAAAAGTGGAAAAAAGAATACTACCGTATGATTGACGGAATTGTAAGGTCTCATGCACTACACAAGCTATTTGTGCGTATACTTTACTTCATATGCTTCATGGCAACTTTAATATTTGCCTGTCTCATATATTTGAGTTCTTGAAAATTCGATTTAATTTTTATCGTTTCAGGAAAGTTAAATTACTCAACTTTTTTCCCGATTTCAGATTTGAGTGCCAAGAATTGTATGAGTTTATTTTTTCAGTTTCGTTTAATGATGAATCATCAACAAAATCGACGAGTCGAAGATATCCGTTAGATTGTAAATAATTTCCTAACTCTTGATTTGAAGACGGATGACCAATTAAAGAACTGATTAATTGCTCAAGTTCTATTTTTCTTTCTTTCTGGCTGCCTATTGTAATGAAAACTCCTCTATTTTTTAGTTTTTTTATAATATCTTTGAAAGAAGAGTCAGAAATATTGAAGTAATTTCCGGTTATGGATATCCTCTGTAATTTCTTCAATTCTTCGATGGGTTTTAAGGAGAAAATAAAATTATTTGAAATAGAAAGAACACTTAATTCAGATAATCCGGATAGAGAATCCATAGAAACTAGCTGATTTCTCTGCAATCTTAACTCCCTGAGGTTTTTGAGACGACTAATAGGTCGAAGATCACAAATTCGGTTTTCTACAAGGTACAAAAACTCGAGATTTTCTAAATTTTCCAGTCCGCTTAAACTTGTAATACGATTATCAGATAAGGATAGTCTTTCTAAACTGTAAAAATTCCCTAAATTATCTGTCTTTTGAATTTCGTTACCTGAAAGCAATAGAATTTTCAATCTTGGTAAATTTTTTAATGATCTTACAGATGAGATCAGGTTGTTATATAAGTGTAAATTCAATAACATCTGGAGATCTTTTAATTCTGATAAAGGATCTGTATCTCTTTTACCGTTACCACTCTCGTCATCAAAAGATTCTCCAATGTCGTAAATTTTATTTTTATTTTCATCAACAAAATTTTCAGCACGTCCTAGTTGGTTACCTTGTGCATATAATGTAACCAAGGAAGATAGGGAACTAACTCCCTCAAGATCAATCAATGCATTATCAGAAACATCCAAGTGCACAAGGGATGTAAGGTTTGAAATCCCTGAGAGACCTAGGAGTCGGTTTCGAGAAAGCGATAACTCATTTAATTGCCAAGGACCGCTTTTAATCCTCTCAGTCAAAGTCGAAAGACTTAGAAGTAATTCAGGAGATGGACTTACAGACAATTCTTTTTGAATCTCTGAAATCTGATTACGCATACTAGTTAATGAAAAACCTGATAATGCAGATAGGTTGGAAATTCGATTCCCAGAAAGATCTAGCTTTCTTAAATGCGAAAGCCCAGTTAATGGCTCAATATTCTCAATTAAATTATCTTTTAAAACTAAAACTTTTAAATTTTTAGCTGCTTCAAGACCGGTTAGGTCTCTCAAACCTACATTATTCAGTTCAAAAAATTCGAGTTTCTTTGAAACGAGATCCCTTGTTAAAGAATCTGGTTCTACAGAAAGAGCTCTAGCGAGAGCATTTTGTAACTTAGGTTCAGGGACGAAAAGAGTATTTGCGAATGCAAATAGAGTAAAGGAAAAGAAAGTTAGTAGTAAACTTATAAGCTTCCGAAAAAATGTAATGTTCATCTGAGAGTATATCACATCTCAAATAGTCGGAGGTTTACAAAATAACTTTAACGCAACTTTGCAATCAAGTCTTTCGATTCAACTGAATCTCCAACATTAACAAGTAATGCATCCACAACCCCATCAGATGAAGCATATAAAGTGGTTTGCATTTTCATAGCTTCAAGAACCGCGATTTTTTCGCCTTTGGAAACAGTTTTACCAACACTTGTAGAAATACTGCTAACCATAGCCGGAATGGGTGCGGCGACATGTTTGTCGTTTGAAGGATCGGCCTTTTCTCTAACTTTAGCTTCAGCTTTAACTGATTTATCCTGAACAATCGTTGTTCTAGCCTTTCCATTCAGTTCGAAAGTTAATGATCTCTCACCTTTATCATCAGCATCACCGATATGTAATAACTTAATAAAAAGTGTTTTCCCCTCTTCAATTTTGATTGCGATCTCTTCACCGTTCTCAAGCCCATGAAAATATGATGTTGTCGGAAGTACAGAAACATCCCCATATTTACTTCTAAAGCTCTGAAAATCTTGAAATACCTTAGGATACATAACACTTGAAAACAACTCGTCTTCAGTCGCCTTGCGCCCAAGCTTCTTCGAAAGTTTTGAGGACTCTTTTTTGAGGTCCATTTTAGGAGCAGAAGCACCAGGACGCCCCCGTAAGGGCTTTCTTTTACCTAGAATCACTTTCTGAACTTCCTTCGGCCAACCCCCTTTAGGTTGGCCAAGATTACCGGAAAGTAAATCAATAACTGATTCAGGAAAACCGGTTTCAGCAGGAAGATTTGGAAGGTCTACTGGCTTTACTCCTTTGGTGATGAGAAAAATTGCCAAATCACCAACACTTTTACTGCTTGGAGTAACTTTAACAATATCTCCTAACATTTTGTTAACTTCCTGATATGTCTGGACAACATCAGGCCATCTTTTACCTAATCCAAGTGCACTTGCCTGTTCTCTTAAGTTTGTATACTGACCGCCAGGCATTTGATGCTCGAAAACCTCAGCACTGCCGAAAGGAGGTGATGTATCAAATGGCGAGTAATACTGCCTAACAGCTTCCCAGTATATCGAAAGCTTATTGAATGCATCTACATCCAGCTTTGTCGACCTTGGTGCATTTCTTAGCGAATGAATTACAGAATTAAGATTTGGCTGACTAGTACAACCAGACATTGATGACACTGCTAAGTCAACTACATCTACTCCAGCTTCACTTGCCTTTAAAACAGATGCAGAGGCAATTCCACTTGAATCATGAGTATGAAAATGGATAGGAATTGAGACTTCATTCTTTAGTGCTTTAACAAGCCGATATGCGGCAGTCGGATGACAAAGGCCAGCCATGTCTTTGATGGCAAGAATATGAGCACCCATCTTTTCAAGCTCTTTGGCCAAATCTACATAATATTTGAGAACATATTTCTCCTCGTTTGAGTCAGTAAAATCACCAGTAAAACACAGAGCAGCTTCGCAAAGAGATTTTGTCTTTTCGCTCACAGTCTCCATGGCAACTTTTAAATTTGGCAAATAATTTAAAGAATCAAAAATTCTGAAAACATCCATTCCTGCCTCTGAAGAATGAATTACGAAATCTCTTACAACATTGTCAGGGTAATTAGCGTAACCAACAGCATTAGAACCACGCAAAAGCATTTGAAAAAGAATATTAGGAATTTTTTCCCTAAGCATTCTAAGTCTTTCATAAGGACACTCACCTAAAAACCTCATACTAGTGTCAAAAGTGGCACCACCCCACATTTCTAAACTGAATAATCCAGAAGCATTTCTTGCGATAAAATCCGATACTGCCAACATATCATAACTTCTCATTCTTGCGGCAAATAAAGACTGGTGAGCATCCCGCATAGTAGTATCAGTTACAAGAAGAGGCTTTTGTTTAAGCATCCACTCAGAAAACTTCTTTGCACCAACTTTCAAAAGCAAATCACGAGTCCCACTAGGAGGGCTTTGCTTGGCATCATATTCAGGTTCAATCAAAGGAAGTGGAGATGCCACCTTTGATCTTCCTTTAACCTGTGGATTTCCATTAACGATAATTTCTCCAAGATAACTCAAAAGCTTCGAAGCACGATCTCTTCTTGGTTTAAATTGAAAAAGTTCAGGAGAGATATCGATCATTGTCGTGGTAGCATCACCAGCAACAAAATCCTTGTGGTTTATAACATTTTCCAGAAAAGGGATATTGGTTTTAACTCCACGAATTCTCATTTCTCTCAATGCACGATGCATTCGATCAAGTGCTTGTGGTAAATTAGGTCCTGTAGTGGTTAACTTTACCAAAAGAGAGTCATAAAAAGGGGTTATAATTGCACCGGTATCTCCCATTGCACCATCAAGTCTAACACCAAAACCTGCAGCTGAGCGGTAGCTCAGTATCTTGCCATAATCAGGTGTAAAACCCTTCTCTGGGTCTTCAGTAGTAACCCGACACTGGATAGCACATCCATTTCGGGGAATTTGATTCTGACTTGGAATGCCGATTTGTTTGCCATGGAGTGGTTTTTTCATGGCAATCAAAATTTGAGATCGTACGATATCGATTCCTGTAATTTGCTCAGTTACAGTATGCTCAACCTGAATTCGTGGGTTCATTTCAATAAAGAACCATTCGTTAGTATCTTGATCCAAAAGAAACTCCACAGTACCAGCATTATCATAGCCAACCTCTTTGGCTAATTTTACACCTGCTTCACAGAGTTCATTAACCACTTCCTCAGGTAAACCAATAGATGGTGCAACCTCGACAACTTTTTGATATCTCCTTTGGACAGAACAATCACGCTCGTGCAAATGAACAATATTTCCCTTTTGATCACCAAGAATTTGAACTTCAAGATGTTTAGCTCTTGCAACATAACGCTCTAGAAATACAGCAGGATTTCCAAAAGCTCTTTCAGCTTCTCCTTGTGCCTCTTCAAGCATTGATTTTAAGTCTTCCTCTTTCTCAACTACGCGCATTCCTCTACCACCTCCGCCAAAAGCAGCTTTAATAATCAGAGGAAAACCAATTTTCCGCCCCCACTTTAGAGCTTCAGACGGCTTAGAAACAGCATCTGGAGTTGCAGGCAAAGTACGAACACCGGCAGCATCTGCAGCTTTTTTGGCAGCTACTTTATCACCCATACTTTCAAGTAATTCGGGACGAGGACCAACAAATGTTATCCCAGCTTTTTCACAAGCTCTTGCAAAATTAGCATTTTCAGAGAGAAAACCGTATCCAGGGTGAATCATATCAACACCTTTTTCCTTTGCTAATGTGATAATAGAGTCGATATCTAAGTATGCGGCGACCGGTCCCTTACCTCTGCCTACAAGATAAGCTTCATCTGCTTTAAAACGATGGACGCCGAAACGATCTTCTTCGGCATAAATGGCGACTGTACGCAAATTTAATTCTGTAGCAGAACGAAAAATACGTACTGCAATTTCGCTTCTATTGGCGACTAGGAGTTTCTTCATAAATTGGTGGGATTATTAATTATTCCAAAGCTAATTCAATGCACAAAAGAGAAGATATTTTCAATGCTAAAAGACGAAGGTTGAATTCAATTTTCAAAAAATCAGCTCAATAGGTAAAAGCCAATTATCAACATAGTCGTAAGCATAAACAAAATAAAATACACCAGCAATTGCGAGGAAAGGACCAAAGGGTACTTCTCCTCCCCATCTAATTCCAAAGGAACCATTTTTTGAACCTAATTTTCCAAAGTGTTTAATAAGCAAAATCGGGAGAATTAAAATTGTCCCCAAAAGTGCACCAGCAAAAATTGTAAATAGGGCACCCTGCCACCCACAAAATGCTCCAACACAACCAAGTAGTTTCACATCGCCCTCCCCCAAAGCTTCTCTACCAAAAAAAACATGGGCAATTGCACCTATCCAATATATGAATGCAGAACCAATTAACATCCCAAGTAATGAATGTAAACCACTTGATAAATGGTTTAGCAAGTTTACCTCAAAAACTTCCAAATGCATTTGAGGGAAGTAACAAGAAAGTACAACTCCGCTTATAGCTCCTCCCAAACTAAAACGGTCAGGAATTGTCATAGTTTCAAAATCAATCACCGCTACAGCAATCATCAACCAAGTGAAAAAAGCATGAGTAAATAGTACGAGAAGATCTAAATTTTTTGAATATTTATAAGCAAAATACCCAAATAAAATACCCATTAAAAATTCTAGAATCCAATAACGTATTGGAATTTTATATGAGCAACATTTTGCCATTCCATTTTGTAACAGCCAAGTAAAAATGGGAATATTTCTGTACCATGGAATATCTAAACCGCACTCTGGACAATGGGAAGATGGTGAAATGACAGATTTATAAATTGGAATTCGGTAAGCACATACATTCAAAAAACTTCCAAATACAGCCCCCACAGCAAAACCTACTGTGACAATTAAAGTAGTATTCTGATACAATTCATTCACGTTTAGTATTCCAAGGCTTTTTCTGCTGCTAAAAACATAGCATCTGATGAAATTTCATTCTCGGTCCAAATTGATAAAGACTTTGATGCCTGATGAACAAGCATGGACAAACCATTTTCACAATCCATGCCTAGATCAAGACCTTCTTGAATTAGTTTAGTTTGAGATGGATTGTAAACCATATCATAAACTTTTGTCGTCGGATGAAATCTTGAAAGCGAAACCGGTAGTGGGTCGGTGCTTTTCAAACCCAATGAAGTACAATTGATAACAAGCAAGTTCTCAATACTTAATAAACCGCTAGGAGGTTCGCCTAAATTAAAAGTCAAAATTTTGTTTATATCAAAAAATTCACCAAGTTTTCTTTTCAAGGAAACCAATCTTGAAATGCTACGGTTACCGATCCATAGATTCTTGCATTTTTGACTCAAAGCTTGTGCCGCGGCAGCTCTTGCAGCACCGCCAGCTCCCAAAATTAAAATTTCTGCAGAATCAAAAGAAAAACCAAATCTATCAAGTAATGCTTTACCCAATCCATAGCCATCGGAGTTAAAACCTTTCCACTGAGATTGATCGTAGAAAAGAGTATTAACGGCACCAATCATTTCAGCCTCAGAATCAACAGATTCAATCAATTTAATAACATCTACCTTATGTGGTATCGTTAAATTTAAACCAATGTACCCACACTCTGCCAAACGAATAAGAGCCGGAGATAGATCACTAGATTCAACTTGAATCTTATGATACATCCATTTTGAGAATTGAGGTAGTCGGTTTGATAAAACTTCTAATGCTGCTGCGTGTAACTGAGGACTGATCGAATGCTTAATGGGAGAACCAAGAACCGCAAGACCAACCGTTCCATTTGGCAAAGGAACAACATCTTCTAATAGTAATGGGTTTTCAGGCACTTGCTTCTCTACGGTGAACATCTTCGAATTCATTAACAAATTTTTGGAAGAGATCTGAATTAGAGTGATTATTAACTTTCGCAAATTGCTGAACTAAATTTCGACACCCTCTCGTTAATGTTTCTGCAACAGTAACAGGTAAAAGTGAGGCACCTGAATTATCTGATACCAACTCCCCGAGAAAATCTTCCATTTCATCAATATCATAAAACTTACCACCAGACCAGACATCAATGTAAAAGGGTTCATCATCAGTAAAACTACCAAGCATAAATCTGCCAGGTAGCCCAATTGGCTCCAAGTCTAAGCTCACTCTGCGGGCAACAAGTAAATAAACAACACATAATGTAATCGGCAACCCCCTCTTCCTTTTTAATACAAGATGAAGAAAGCTATTTTGCGGGTCGTTAAAATCTTTGATTGCTCCCCTAAACCCATATTCATGAAAAAGTATCCGGTTTAAAACTGCACAAATTTCGCGGGCACTTTGAGGAGGGGTGAGTAATTCCCTAACGCGGTCAGCGAGTTGATCAAGAAAAAGTGATGCCGCAGATATTTCAAAATTAGGAAAGATAGTTCTATCCAACAAAAACCAACCGGATTCAAGTTCGTATCTCTGAGATCGAATAAATTTCAAAAAATTTCCCACACCATCATTCCATCCAAGATCCTCAATTAATGAAATAGCATGTTTGGCTAGAATATCATTTTTTTCTTGAATTAAATTTTCTAAAAACTGCTTACTCTCCTTAGAATTATTAGCGAGTTCAGAAAGTAATGCACTACGAACCGTTGGAGACTCGTCGTCCATTAATTTTCGAAGGCTTTGCCAATACTTGCTTTTAAATTTTTTATGCAAAATGCTCATTAATTCTATCGAATAATGAACATCGTAAAAAAATTGTGCAAGCATTCATAAATCGTCAATATGATCTATTACCAAATAATGCAGATCCAACCCGAATCATAGTACTTCCTTCATTGATTGCTTCATCTAAATCACCACTCATACCCATAGAAAGTTCCTTCAAAGAAATCTTGTACATTGACTCCATTTGATCTCGAAGTTCACGCAGTCGACTAAATGCAATTCTCGGAATACTTCTATTATCAGGAGAAAAAGGTGCAATTGTCATAAAACCATCAACTTTTATAGTTTCAAAAGTAAGAGCTTTCTCCAGTAATTCTTGGCACTTTTCTTCTGAAACTCCAAATTTTGCAGGATCTTTTCCTGTATTAACTTGAATCAAAATTGAAATTTGAGAATTTAAAATTCTTAAGGATGCATCCAATTTTTTGAGTAGTTTTTCTGAGTCAACTGTTTGTATCCTATTGAATCGATTAACAGCTAATCTTGCCTTATTGTTTTGTAAATGACCAATTAAATCCCAATGAACCCTAGTATCATTCAACTCATCTTGTTTAGATACAGCTTCTTGCACACGATTTTCTCCAACCCTTTTAAAACCTGCTCGGTGTGCAAAACATACAGCTTCTGCAGGCCAATTTTTGGTAACAGGCAAAATACAAACCTCTTCAATTTTACGACCAGCTCTTGCACATGAAACAGATATCTTATCTCTCAAAGAATTCAGGTTTTCATTAAAAATTTTTTCCGTAATCATTAATTTAGTATTAGAAAATTTTGATATTAAGTTTGATAACTATTAGTATAATTAATATTAAAGTCTTATGCATATTCAAAACTTTAAAACCTTTTGTGATTTAGTGGAAACACAAAGTTTTTCTAAAGCTGCACGATTAAATGAAGTTACACAATCTGCAGTCAGCCAACAACTAAAGGCTATGGAAAGTTTCTACGATATGCTAATTATTGATCGAAATCAGAAAAAATTCCGTCTAACTCAACAAGGAACTACCTTATACGGAACATTTAAGGAAATTCTCAATCTTTATGAAAAGCTAAATTGCGAGATTCAAGAAATGAGAAATGTTGTGAGCGGTACTGTAAGTATTTCAACCGTAAACAGTATTGGACTTCATGAACTACCTCCATATTTAAAGGCATTCATGAAAGATTTCCCTTCCGTAAACACAAGAGTTGAATACAGAAGAGCTAATCTAGTATATGAAGATGTTCTGCATGGATCATCCGATGTTGGACTAGTAGCTTTTCCTGTAAAACATAAGGAACTAAAAATCTTACCATTTGCCACAGATGAACTTGTGGTTGCGATGAACCCCAACCATCCACTTTCAAAAAAGAAATCACTTAAAGTGAATGATCTAGAGGGTGTTGATTTTATCGCATTTGAAAAAGACATACCCACTAGGAAAGCAACTGACGAAATTCTTAAAAAAGCAAATATTGATGTATCTATTGTTATGGAGTTCGACAATGTTGAGACAGTAAAGAGAGGATTGGAAATCAACGCAGGTGTAGCTATAATACCCAAAAACACAGCATCTAACGAAACTGATAGAAAACAACTAATTACTCTAAGATTAGACAATGGTTCTCACAAAAGACCTTTGTCACTAATTTATAAAAAATCAAGAATGCTGACTCCAGCTCTTCGCTCATTCATAGAGAAAATGCAAGATTCTGACATTAACGAAAAAAGCAACTGAAATTAATCTTATTTTAATTCACAGTACTTATCTTAACAAGCTCAGCATTAAAACTTCCAACGATTACCTTGCTCGTTATTTTTACTGGAATACGCTTGAAATCAGTAGTATACCAAACTTTAAGAACTCCGTCTGGACTTTTATTAAAAACACCTCTCAAATTTTTCATTTCAGGGATAGTTTCAATCGCATAAAATCTGCCGGCAGGCACTATAATTTTTTTCTTTTTACCCATAGAAATCTTTAGCTTGCTAAACCTTTTACCATCAGAGGTTGGAATTGA
>MDSZ01201861.1_pt1 | contig 14416 bp, 4 predicted proteins | sample 811201 | NCBI WGS metagenome assembly MDSZ01 (sample SAMN05326647, study PRJNA326480) | marine metagenome | isolation source: seawater | place: Indian Ocean: North | collected 2010
AGCCATTGAATAACGTTTACTTTTTTCATTTTATTACTAAGATGTCGTTTTAAGATTGTATTATCTTCCTCTAATGACTGTATTTTCACCATCATATGTTGCATAAAATCAAACATCAAATGAATGTTCGGAGAATAATTGGAATCATAAGTGCTGTGAATTGATTTATATTGAAATTCACAGAAAGTCAAATGATTTTTATAAGAAGTACTTGATTTGTATGATTTTGAACAATATTGACAATAATGAGACATTTTATTATTATTTGATTTAAGCAATGAAAATCATATACATTCAATTTTTTGTAAAAATATATAGTTAATTATTATAGAATGTCTAGTTATTTTGATAATAAACCAGTATTTATGGAACCTCAAGTCAATCAATATTCGAGTCATATGGTAATGACAAATGTGAGCCAAGAATCCAAGACAAAAATTGTAAATATTGATACTAAATTCCGTGATGATTTTAATTATGACACAGCTTGTAATTTGGCAGATTATGCTATTTCATTACCAGAACCTATTAACAACGTCTGTTCAATGAGTGTGGAAAATTTGGAATTACCGTTATCTTATTATAATGTATCGAGTGCATTAGGAAATAATTGTTTTAAAATTATAAATACAACTCAGACTGTGGAAAGAATCGTAGTTATTCCAGATGGTGAATATACAATAAGTAGCATAACATCTGAAGTTAGTGATTTATTACGAGATGCGGCTTTTAATACTTTCAGTTTATCTGCGACAGCTTTTAATAAAACTGCTATTATTAGTAGCAGTGATGATTTTACAATAGAATTTGCTGTGAATGAAGATGGTTCATTTGATAAAAGAAACTTCAAAAGTAAATTTGGATGGATGATGGGGTTTTCTAATTTAAGTTATGATATTGTAGGTGGTTCAAATGATATTTTTGCTGAACGATTATGTACTATATCACGTCCAAGAGTATTATATTTACAATTGGATGATTTTGCACAAACAAAACAAAACTCTTTTTCAACAATGATGGCACGTTCTCGAAATAGTGATAATATAATTGCAAAAATAATGGTAGACAGAAATGAAAATGATTTCAGAAAAATATTTTTTGCCAATAAAGCAAATGGATATTTGTTAAGTGACAAAAGGGAATATAGTGGAAAGACAAATATTAATCGATTACAAATACAATTAGTTGATGAGTTTGATCAAAAAATAGATTTAAATGGTCTTGATTTTTCCTTTTCACTAAGAATAGAACACTTGTAATCTCATAACTAATTTCATAAAAAATTGAATAAAATATTTTAATATAATTTCATCACAATAAATGATGGAATTATCAAACGAACAGAAAAAGGCATTTGAATATTATAAAACAGGGCGTAATCTATTTATAAGTGGTCCGGGAGGTGCTGGAAAAACAGAATTAATAAAACGTATAGTAGAAGATGCAACCAATGTAAGTAAAACTGTACAGGTTTGTGCAATGACTGGATGTGCTGCATTGCTACTGAATTGTGGTGCAAAAACCATTCATTCTTGGAGCGGCATCAAACGCGCAATAAAACCAGTAGATGAAATATGTAACGACGTGATGTATAATGCATACTATAAAAAGGCTTGGAAAAAGACAGAAATTTTAATTATTGATGAAGTATCTATGATGTCGCGAAAAATATTTGAACTTTTACATACAATAGGACAGCGAGTAAGAAAAAATAAATCCTGTCCTTTTGGAGGAATGCAAGTAATTTTCGTCGGCGATTTTTATCAATTACCACCAGTTCCGACCGATAACAGTGTAATAGAAGAAAGTGAATTTTGTTTCCAGTCACCACAATGGTATGAAGTATTTCCAAAAACAAATCACATTATTTTGAAACATATATTTCGTCAAAAAGATCCAATATACAAATCCATTTTGATGCAAATACGTGAAGGAAATATTAGTGAAGAAAATGCAAAGGTATTATGTGAAAGAGTACATAAATCTGAAAGTACATATGTTAAAATTTATCCGAGGAAACGAAGTGTAGAAAATCGAAACGGAGAGATGTTCTCTGAGTTAGAAGGAAATATAGAGACATTCAATGTAAGATTAGAGAAAAATATGACGAAATTTGTAGAGACAGACAAAACATTTGATAATATTACCCAAATGATATGTAATCGAACAAGTAAAATTCAAGAAGAAATAGAAATTAATAATTTATTAAAATGTGCTCCTATTGAGCAGTCATTATATCTAAAAGTAGGTACAAAAGTGATGTGTACTGTAAATAAAGATATGGATAAAGGAATATGTAATGGTTCTCAAGGAACAGTATTAAGATTTGAAAATAAAATACCAGTAGTTTTGTTTGATAATGGAATAGAATATAAAATGGATTATCATTGTTGGCAAAGTGAATTTTGTCCGAAAATAGCAATATTTCAAATACCGTTAATATGGGCTTGGGCAATCACAGTGCATAAAATTCAAGGTACAACATTAGAAACAGCAGAAATAGATGTAGGTTCTCAAATATTTGAATATGGTCAGACATATGTAGCTTTATCGCGTATCAAGACATTGCAAGGGTTGCATTTACGTAGTTTTGATGCGAGTAAAATAAAAGCAAATCCAATAGTGAAAGCCTTTTATGAAAATTTGGAAATTGAAGACAGTGAGGTGAATACATCGAATGTATCATCGAATGTATCATCAAATACATCTTGTAACACGCCTAATTATACAAAGAGTAATAGCAGTGCGAATAACACTACAAAAGTAATAAACATAAATAAAACAAAAACACAAAATCCTAATAAAATAACCCATTTCTTCACCAAAATAAATTAACTACAATTTAGAAAAAATTATATTTTTTTTGTGAATTGAGTCTTGTGAGTCAAACAAAAATCAATCGTAAATGTATATAATAATGTCAAATAATAATTGGAAACAATATGGAGGAACTTATAAATCATTTAAAACGTTTAGTATCGGAAATGTTGTAGCAGATGACGTGTTATTGCGACAGAAATATTCCGGTGAGTTTGAAATTTTGGGTTCTATTACTATTCAACAAAATATGATTTCTAAAGGTATTGATGTAGGAGATGGTACAGGTAATAATAGGAGACAATTCGTGCAACTAACAGCAGCTGATACTGGAGAAGAATTACATATATACACACCAACAAAATTTGGCAATAGCAATACTCTTAGCACTTTAAGCACTGATTTTATCACAGGTAGTACTCAAGGCATAGGTATTAATACAACAGATATTAGCGCATCTCTTCACATATTAGGTAGAAAAATACCAACACCACAACCTGCAGGTTACACTGAAAGTCGTAACCATGATCTAATTGTGTCATCTGGACAGTCAACAAGTAGTACAATTGTAACTCAAAATTCAGGACTAAGTGGTATTCGTGCAATTTCAGATGGAGATGGTTCGAAAATAGAATTTTATAGAAATTCCATATATGCAAATTTAAATAATCCAGGTGCAGCAATAACATTTGATAATCAAACAAACGCTTTACAATTTGATACAGAACAATTTTCGTTTGGTGATGCAAATCAGAGACGGTCGTTCCGTTATGCTTACGATACAATTGGTAATAGTTATAGTGTTTTTAATGGTACAGCACTTACTTGTAAATCTTCCGAAAAAACATTTGGAGCAAAATCAAATACCTTTTTTGATATAACATCTTCTACTAATAATGGTTTGGCATTAGCAGGTGGCGCATTTCCATTAGACCCAACTAATGAATCATTTGGAATAGTTGGTATTCGCCAAAACCAGGGTAGTACACTCAGCAATTTTCAACCAACATATAGTATAATTTCAAACAAGCCAGATGGAATTGATGATCATACACCAATTAAAAGAACACGAATGGGAATCAATTCTTATAACCCCAAAAAAGATTATACATTTAGTGTTAATGGGAAAATGCGCATAGAAAATGGCGAAGTAAACGAAATAGCCTTTATAAATATTGAGCCAAACCGTATTGTTTATGATTTTCATCCATCATCAAATTATAAAACAAGATATTTCACAGGTAGTACACAAGGTGTACCTAAGGTTATTGATGATAATACATATAAGTTAGTCACAAATACAAATTATAGTATTGGAGATTGGAATTTAACAAACATACCTTTATATGGTGACATTATAAATACTAAATTTTCGGTTTCATCTTATGTATATTATGGAACAAATTCAAAATTCAGGATTATTGCAGGTGGTCGTAACAAAATTGTTTTTGAAAACAAGTTAAGGACTTTAGCGTCTTCAGGAGATCCTGGTATAAAACTGAATATTACAGATAAAGTTCAATCTCCATACTTTAAAACCACCCTGACTGATCAAACAATTTCAAATTTTAGATATGTAGAATCCTTTTTACGTGTTCCTGATAGTATATCTCTTAATTCATCAAACCCAACAAACGATGAATATTTAATCCTTTTATTTCAAGAAGACATTGGATTGACATACATGATTGATTTTGGTCGCATGCCACGTACTGAAGATCCACTTACTAATAATTTACTAACAGGTGGTAGTCGCATATATGCTAAAAACTCGAATGATACTGCAGATAGAAATAATGGGCTTAATATGCTTTATACTGGTTCAAATCCTACTATATTAACTACATTAGATATCAGTTATTCTGATATATCATATTCTCTTGTGACAATTGATACATTACAAGATGTAAGTATTAATCAAACAATTGATGCTTCAAACAATGGAGAAAGGGGTTTATTCATTCTCGGAAGCCATATTGAAGGTTCTAATGAAAATTTTGGTTTTAAACATTTTAAAAATACTATAGGATTTATACAAGATCCAATTATTACCCAAGCTCAATTAATTGCTTCGAAATTTGGTCAGTCATCGGAAATTACAAGCATAAATTCTTCACGAGAGTATTTTAATATGTATATTTGCAAAAACGACCGTAATTATATGGTTGCTGTGGGGGATAATATAATAACATATACAACTAATGGAGGTACCAATTGGAATTCGCAAGATGCCAGTACTATTTTATCTCATCTTCAACCAAATAATCCGTCGCCAAAATTACGTGGCTTGGAAATTGCGAATGATGGCTCAGAAATATTCATTGTTGGAGATGGTACTATAATGTATAATCTTGACGGTAGTTCTAATATTGCAACTACTTCATCCTGGAATATAATACCGTATGATATTTTAAATATCAATGGAGCAGGAGATGCATTGACAAGTGCAAATAGTAAATTGATAGATATTCATAAAATAGATCAAGACAATTATGTAGTAACGCGCGATTTACAAGATAGTTTATTTGTTGATTATGAAGATTCTTCAAATCGGGAAGGTCAAATATCGACAATTCATATTTATGTACCCAATTTATTTAACAGAGGTACAAGTGACGTATTAGATATTTGTGGAAATGTATTAATCAGTGGTGATTTGAATTTTGAATATACATCAAAATTATCATCATCTTCTAACAAAATTACAGTAGCTACTCAAACCAATTTTATAATTGAAGATGCGTTAGGTGTGAATGTTCCTGACGTCACTGCAGGTTATAATGTAGAAATATCAGGAGACATAAGTCAAAATGGTGTGGTTCATCAATTCTAATTATATGATGAATGCCACGTTATGCCTTTAATGATGTTCAACTATACATGTTATGAAATAAAATGTATAGCCAACAAATAAAAAATCACAAATATATATATTATATCAATATGGCAAGATGGTTAGATTTTTCTGCTAATAATTTTAAAAGAACCTATGTCCATGGATTTTTAGATGTAAGTGGTGGAGCAATGAACATAAGAAGTGATAATTCGTTAAATTTATACTCCATAGCAGATGATGTCAATCCAACATTTAGTATAAAGTCAGACCGAATGAGAGTATTAGACCCTTCTGATAATACATATAAAGATGTGTCTAATAACAAACTGATATTTCTTCAAAATGTCAATGAAGATATACAAGAGCGTTTGGATTGGTTGGTAGAAAATGGTGGAGGTGGAGGTGGTGGTGGAGGTGGAGGTGGTGGTGCTGGAAACGGACATTCATTAATTTCAGACGGTGTTACATACATTGATGCCTGTAATAACATTTTAAAAGTTTACAAATCCTTTATTCCAGATGTATCCAGTGCAGACTTAGGTTCGAGTGATAAATTCTTCAATGAACTTTACGTAACAAAAGGTTATATAAAAAATGACCTCGAAGTTTCAGAAGGAGGGATTAAAATAAAAAATGATAATTCATTAAACTTGTATTCCGTTGCAGATACAAGCAATGCAACATTTAGTTTACGTTCTGAGCAAATGAAAGTATACGATGCAAGTACAAATGCTTTTTATGATATTTCAAATAGCAAATTGCGATTTATTAGGAATGTCACTGAAGATCTTGATAGCAAAATAACACAGATTGATGGTAGAATAAGCGATTTGAGTCTGGCGTCAGTTGCCTCTAATAACGAAAGTCATAGAGTATATGACGAAAACAAAACATATATTTCTGGTTCGGGAAATAACATTACTGTTACTGGTCACGTTATACCAAATACCGCAAATGGATGGAGTCTTGGGTCTTTATCCAGACCATTTGACAACTTATACGTTACTCAGAGCTCTATACATTTTGTTGATGAATCTGATCCAAATTATCTGAAAGAAAGTACATTGACAGTCGATAATTTTGGTGTTGCCAAAATAGATTCTAATATTTTAGGAGTAGATGCAAAGTACCTTGTGTTTGCAGAGAATAATATTGTAGAAATCGGTAAGTTTCAAGAAGGATTGGCAAATCAACAATATACGTTGGATGTAACTGGAAAAGCTTTATTTAGAGATGATTTGATTTTAAATGGTGCAATGTCCACATTCGAAAATGATGTGCATATTAAACGCCATTTAACAGTAGACGGTTCTATCAACTTTTTAGGGGATTTTGTACAAAAAGATACCATCATACAAGTGACAGAACAAATGGATTTGTCTAATGACGGTACTGGTCCTGCACTTATTGTACGACAACACGGTACTGGAATTGGTTATAATATTGCTGAATTTTATGACGATGCATCTTTATCTACTGTGTTTAAAGATGGCGGTGATGTATCATTTAATAGAAGTATTCAAGTTGGAGGAAGCGCTACTATTAATGGGCGTACCACATTGGGTGACGTAGTTATCATTAACGCAAATCAATTAAATACCGGGGATTTGAGTTTGAATGGTAAGTTATTTGTTACTGGAGACGTATCTTTAAACAGCAAAATCAATGTAGGTGGAGATGCCTCATTTAATAGCAGTTTAAGTATTGATGGTAGTTTGAATGTAGATAATGCAGCAACTATAAGTGGTATTTTGATAGCGGAGAATGATGTGTCAATGAATCAAACTCTTACGGTAGATGGTTTTACAACTATCAATAATACATTATTTGTAAAAAATGATATATCATTGAATGGTGGATTGACTATTGACGGAAGTCTTAACATAAATACTGTTACTGCAAGTGGTAAATTCGTTGCAGATAACGATGCTTCTTTAAATCAAGCATTGAACGTAGATGGACCAACAACATTAAATAGTACATTAACCACAGTAGGAGATGCATCTTTTAATAGTGATGTTCATATTGACGGAAGTCTTAATGTGGGTTCTAATACAATATTAAGTGGAACTGTTGGTATTGGTACTGATGTTGTACCTGTAAAAGTAACAATTAAAAGTACGGATTCTATACAAATTCCAGTGGGTACTACTGCGCAACGTCCAGTTGCAGATAGTTCTGCACAATATGGTTACATTCGTTATAATACATCATTAAGTTCTTACGAAGGTTTCGGTGCAGGTAATGCTTGGGGTTCTCTTGGAGGAATAAAAGATGTGGATCAAGATACTTATATTACTGCAGAAGACGCTGCAGGTGACGACAACGATGATTTGAAATTTTTCACAGATGGTTCTCAACGTATGATAATTGATAGTTGTGGAAATGTTGGAATTAATACAACAGCAACAACAAATAGACTCACAATAAATCGCACAACAGATGATAGTGAATCATTGTTAGGTCTCAGAAGTGGAAATGATGCTACTGTATTTAATGATAAGTCACAAATTGCTTTTGGACACAATGGTACAAACGAATATCAACATTTTATTCATACAAGACATAATCCCAATAATAACAGTAACAACGCTATTGATTTTTATGTTTCTGATGGCAGTCAAAATAGTAGTGTAACTAGTGGTTCTGTGCATACTATGTCCATTGTTTCTGGGTCTGTTGGTGTTGGAACAACTAATCCACAACGTATTTTGCACGTACAAGGAACTTCGAAACAAACCGGAGATGCATCATTCAATAGCAATGTTACAATTGATGGAAGACTCAATGTTGATAATACAGCATTAATTATTGGTAGAACAGACATTAGTGGTGAATTATATACCACACAAAATACTTATTTATTATCCGAATTACATGTGAGTGATAGGACTACAATAAGTGGGAAAATGAGTGTATTTAATGATGTATCATTGAATGAGCACTTAGAAGTAGCCAAAACAACAACCACACAAGGCGAATTAATCACCAATGCTGATGTATCAATGAATGAGCACTTAATTGTTGGTAAAACAACAACCACACAAGGCAAATTAATCACTAATGCAGACGTGTCAATGAATGAAAACTTAATAGTAGCCAAAACAACAACCACACAAGGCAAATTAATCACTAATGCAGACGTGTCAATGAATGAGCACTTAGTCGTGGCAAAAACAACAACCACACAAGGCAAATTAATCACTAATGCAGACGTGTCAATGAACGAGCACTTAGTAGTAGGCAAAACAACAACCACACAAGGCAAATTAATCACCAATGCAGACGTATCAATGAATGAACACTTAGTAGTTGGTAAAACTGCTACTATTGATGCCTCTTTAGTTGCTGTTACGGATGTTTCCATAGGTCATAATTTATTTGTTCACGGAATTACTACTTTGAGAGATGATATGCATATTAAAGGTGACATTCTTCCAATAGATAATGAGGTATATGATTTAGGTAGTACTAATAAACGTTTTAAGGATTTATATTTGAGTGGTTCTACTATTCAAATTGGTACTGAATCCATTTCCGTTACTAATAATTCGTTTCAAATGAATGATATTACAATTACTAATAACGCATCTATTGGTGGTGATATTTCATTAAATGACCATTTAGTAGTAGGAAAGACAGTAACAATTGAAGGACAAACAACAATAAAAGGAGACGTATCATTAAATGAGCATATAGTCGTTGGTAAAACTGCAACTATTGATGGTAAAATAATTGCAAAAAATGACGTTTCGATGAATGCCAATATGAATATCGATGGTACAGTTACTATGAACGACACTCTTACGGTGGAAAAAGATATTACTGGAAACGAGGACTTATACGTAGCCAATTATTCTTATTTAAATGATGTAGAAACAACAGGAGATGTTACCATTGGTGGTGATACCGCAATGCAAAAATTGACTGTAAATGGAAATGGTATATTTGAGAACGATGTGCATATTAAACGCCATTTGACTGTAGATGGTTCTATCAACTTCTTGGGTGAATTTGTACAAAAAGATACAATTATACAAGTAACTGAACAAATGGATTTGTCTAATGACGGTACTGGTCCTGCTCTTATTGTAAGACAACACGGTGCTCAACCAATAGCCTCTTTTTACGATGATCAAACAATGTCTATGGTGATTAAAAATGGTGGTGATGTTTCTTTCAACAATAGTATAAATGTAGAAGAAAATGGTATTTTTCAAGGAAGTGTAGGTGTCGGGACTACTACAATGCCGGTAAAAGTTACCATCAATAGTACAGATGCTATTAAAATCCCAGTTGGTACAACAGCAGAAAGACCAACTGCGGATAGTTCAGGACATTACGGTTATATTCGTTATAACAAAGACTTAAGTTCTTACGAGGGCTTTGGAGCTGGTAATGCTTGGGGATCATTAGGAGGTGTAAAAGATGTGGATCAAGATACTTATATCAGTGCCGAAAATGCTGCAGGTGATGATAATGATCAATTGAAATTTTTTACTGCAGGAGTTCAACAAATGTGTATTGCTACAAACGGTGATGTATCTTTGAATGGAAATTTGATAGTTAAAAATACATTGATTGTTCAAAATGATTTATCTGTAAATGGTATTGTAAATACAGCAGGTGGTGGTGGTGGAGCAACTTCCGGTGCTATCTTAGTAGGAACCACAGCTGAACGTCCAAATCCTCCTTCGGAAGGTATGATCCGTTATAACACGGATCGTAATTTGGCTGAAATTTACACATCAAGTAACATTTGGAGTGGTGTTCCATCTTATAAAACTGAACAACCACCTTTATTGAATAATATAAGTGAATCAAAACTCAGTTCAAGCGTTACTGTATCTTGGCAAAAATTCCCCGAAGTCTATAAAGATGCTTTCACTGGAAGAAGTTATCCTATTTATCTACAAACATTTGTAGATATTAGTTACACCCAATTAAATGGCAATAATAATAGTAATGGGTGGAAAACAGTTCATATTGGCAATGGTAATTATAATACAAGTGGAAGTGCAACTACACCATTAACAAGTATTACTTTTACTGCTGCTACAGGAACATCATACAGCAATAGCACAGGTTATACATTAACTTTTGATAACAAGCCGTCTACAATAAATTTGCCATCATTTACACAAGACGATTTAATTGATGTCCGAGTATATGGTGTCAATAATAGTGGCACAGCACCTATTTACATTTATATATATGGAATAGCACTTAAAACTACCAGTCCACCAAGTGCTGTTGTTGTCACTAATTTTGAGAGCTTTTCTAAAACACAATTTCAAATGGATACAACGTTTGATTTGGATAGCAGTGATCCAACAGTTACAAGTGGTATAACTATTACTGATTATGATATTTCTTTCACCTTGGTAGACAGTAAAAGTAAAGAAACTGTCACAGATAGTGGTGTACAACAAAGAGATAATTATAATAACAAAAATAATATTGTTCTCAATAGTTTAAAACCAGGTGCCAAATATGCAGTCAATTTACGGGCAAGAAATGCATTAAATACAAATGGTGGCACGGATAGTGATGGTTTCGGACCTTATGGGACTGTTTATACAGCTTCTGATTTTACCAATGACGGTAACGCGTTTAGATTTATTAATACAAGTGATTTAAATAGCGTAAGTCATAATGGTATGGAAGTATCATTAACAGGAAATTCAAGTATTAATGGACATTTAAATGGTACCAATTCAAGAAGTACAAGGACAATTTTGAGTGCAAATAATAGTTCCAGTAATATTAGCTTGGACGGAACAAGTACGTTTTACATCAACTATGGTAAGCAAGGTACAACTCTTGATGCAACCACAGGAAATTTGGTCACTGCAACGTTCAATATCAAAAATACATCTGGTACATCAAATAGTAGTATACAATATACTAAAACCGCTGCATCTAATACTGCATCTATTGGTGTTGCAAGTAATCAATATCAATTTACATCTGCTGGTTCTTATATAGATCAAGGAAAAACCAATAATTATAGTAAAGGATTTGTTTATAGTTCTGATTTTGATTGTACCAATGGTAACAATAACAATACTATATTCAATGCAAATTTCCCTGCATCTGTTACTGAATATTACTTGAATTATTCTATTGCCAGTCAAACAGAGAATGCGTCTCAACGAATTGATGAAAGTGGTAGTGCAAATGTATCCAGAAGTACTGGTTCATTTTATGTAGATGATTATAATGGTACTCCAAGTGTATCATTTAATAATGACCCAACTATTTCTGTAACTTCCAGCACTAACTTATTTGGTATTCCATCCGCAACACAGCTACAATTAACTGCAAATTACACTATATCAAATTTTGCATCACATTATATTCCTTACAATAGTAATCGTCATTCAAGAGTGAATGCTATTAGTAAAAATGGCTATTCATTTGGTGTTAATGATAATAATACTGTGTATCAAAACAGTTCTTATTCTATGGCATACAGCAAAACATCAAATGTGACAGCAAATCGTTATGATGCAAATACAACAAGTGACTTTACTGTTACCGTATTTTATCTTAATAATAGCGGAACTCCAAGCATTGCAACTCATACAGACAACGCCAAGGATGTTAATAATATCGGAAAAGTATTCCGTGATAGCGCAAATACATATAGCGGTGCTACTTTATACTTTTTTAATGGTTCCAGTACTATATCTAGCGCAATAACTACAAATAGTTCAAGTTTTGCCACAACATATAGCAGTAGTATTTCATCTACATTATTATATTTTAACGGTCGTTTTGCAAGTGGTGGTTATAGTACAAACTATAATGGGCAATCTATCAGCCCCTTTAGTGATTGGAGTAGTGGATATGCGGCTTCTGGACCAAATTACAGTAGTTACAGCAATACTGGTGTAGGTGGATTTAAATGGATTGCAATCAATGTAACCAATAAAAAGAGCGGTAATACTGTAAATCTATCTAATTTTAAAATCAATAATTCCGCTCCAAATCTCAGCGATTTTGGTAATACTTATGAGGCATATATTTCTCATGATAGTAAATTTGGTGCATTGGACCGTGTGTTTGATTCAGGTGCTACATTATGGTATAATGATAGTAATAATACTAGCATTTCAGGTGCCAAATCAATTTTTGGTGCTTTAAATACAAATGCGACAGATGCATTTATTGATAGTACAACAACTGCTACAATTTACTTGATTGTTGGTCTCAAACAAAACGCAAATTCTTATTTTACGTTTTCATAGATGAATTAAATTTATATTAATATTTAATAATCATATATTAATATATACGAGTGTAATGAGTAATAACGGGTTATCTACTGACGAAAAAGTCAATTTGTTATTCAAAAATTATATGAACTTTACGTCTACGTTAGACACAAAGGAGTTCTTTGAGGAGACGGCATTAGCCAATAACACGAATATATTTAGTGACAATATTCTCTCCACTCTACCTCCTTCAAGTCCAACATTTTCGGAAATAAATAGTGTTACTACATTATCAAGTTTACTCGTTGATGGTGGGTTAGAAGGGGTCAGTATAGACAGTACCTGGTTCAGTGATAAGACAGATCAAGGAGGGTCTTTCAGTGTTGATTCAAATAACTCTGTATTAAGACTGGAAAAAATTAAGTTGGATTATGTAACTAATGCTGGTTCGGCATTTATTTGTAAAGACAAGAATGGGGTAAATATTCTTCAAAATATTATTCCATCCAATTATGCAGCAAGTGGATATAGTATTTCATTACATTATTATAATGGTTCAGAATTGAAGCCTGTCGGTTGGTTAGCTACTCGTACTGAATTAGCCGGAGCTGGTTTTATTGGACAATCTGTAAATTTTGGCGGTGCGTTGTTTGATTCTAAGAATGGTGTTATTACTTTTTATGATGTAAATGGGGATCCTACTAATGTATTTCAAAATTTAAGCTTTTATTTAACTGCGACAAAATATGTAGGTCCAAAAGGTATAACTGCATCGTCTAAATTAGACGTAAGTGGAGATGCTTCATTTAATAGTAATGTGCATACTGAAGGAGCATTAAGTGTAGTTGGAGATGCATCTCTGAATTCAACATTGAGTGTTGATGGAGTTACAACATTAAATAATAATCTTACTACTGTTGGGGACGCATCTTTTAACAGCAATTTGAGTATTGATGGTGACATTAATGTTGATTCTGGTGCAACAATAGGTGGAAAATTAATTGCACAAGATGATCTTTCATTAAATGGTAATTTGGTAGTAGATGGTACAACACAGTTAAAAAGTACATTAACAGCTGCAGGTAACGCTACATTCAATGCTAATGTCAGTGTTGATGGAAACTTAAATGTTACCCAAATTGCTACAATGAGTGGTAAACTCATTGCTGAAAATGATGTATCTATGAATCAAAGTCTAAATGTTAATGGAGCAACATCAATTCAAAATACGCTATCTACTACTGGCGATGTTTCGTTCAACAGTAATCTTAATGTTGGTGGTAATGTGGAAATAGATAATAATGCTACAATTGATGGTGATTTATTGGTAAAGGGTAGTGGTATTGTTGATAATGATTTATTAGTGAGACGTAATTTGACTGTTGATGGCTCTATTAACTTCTTAGGAGAGTTCATTCAAAAGGATACTATCATTCAAGTAACCGAGCAAATGGATTTGTCTAATGATGGTACTGGACCTGCACTTATTGTAAGACAACACGGTGCACAGCCTATTGCATCATTCTATGATGATGAATCATTA
>MDSZ01271692.1_pt1 | contig 14416 bp, 12 predicted proteins | sample 811201 | NCBI WGS metagenome assembly MDSZ01 (sample SAMN05326647, study PRJNA326480) | marine metagenome | isolation source: seawater | place: Indian Ocean: North | collected 2010
GGGTGCGAACGCGTTCAACCAACCGCTGAATAATTGGAACGTCAGCTCGGTTGAAGATATGAGTAACATGTTCGAGTATAGTGCGTTCAACCAGCCGCTGAATGATTGGAACGTCAGCTCGGTTAGATATATGTATGGCATGTTCTGGGGTAGCGCGTTCAACCATACCATATCCTGTTGGGATTTAAAGTCTGATGTTGCTGTATATGATATATTTGTCGGTACACCCGCGGCGTCCAAAACACATTACATTGCTTATAGTGGGTTTAACCCGACTTATACGGGAGCAACAATAGGTAGTAGAGATGATCCTGCAAATGAATGTATATGTGGCAATGGGAAATATATTATAGATAGCACGACATACCCTCCAGAATGTGGGTTTTGCGCAAGTGGTAAGTATTCCGTTCGAATCGATAATATCGTGTGTACCGATTGTCCTGCCGGGTTTTATCAATCAGAGGCGGGTCAAGGATTATGCGAACCGTGCTCCACTAATGAAGCATCCTTCGCGGGTTCATCACAATGCTATAACGCGTCCGAGATGTTTGCACATACGATTCAGCAGGGCCAAGTGAGCGAAGAAATATTTGTCAATGCATACAATAGTCGTAATTTCGATACGTGTAGCTCATAAGTACCTAATGTAAAAGCATGCTTCACACAGCGTATGATGACACGGTTCGCACGTCCAGCATATATGCACGCGTTCTTTGCACAACGAGCAGGCCCGTGGTGAATCCGACTCTACACGCGTCAAGGGATGATGATGGCGGCGTCGAACATATGTCCACACGACGTCGTAGAGCATGCGATCCACGCCCGTGAGATGACTGATATCGGTACGTTTATCAGCGATGGCTCGACGCATGAGAGGAACGATGGTGAAGAGACGACGACGCGTTCGATAACTTCTCCACGCGCTCTGGATGATGGTCGCCGCGTCCATTTGTACCTATAAATGGTATAGCTTATATAGCCGATATGTTTGGTCATTGTTTGTGGTGGGTGGTTCCAAAGAATCATTCGTGGGTGAGAAATGTTCGTACGTTGTTTGGGAATCTCTCTCACCCGCTCCATGTGACCATCAAAACAAACGTCGACGAACATGCCACCGACCCTCGCGTTCCAACGCTCTACATCCGTTCCCCGATTGTTCAAGCGACGTCAGAGAATGGCTTTCACGCACTCGAGTTGCCCGTCCAAGCCGATGTAGAGGACGATGATTTACACTTGTCGATACGATATTCCACCTCCCAACCATTTGATGTAAAATGGATCCTACAAAATGAAGTGAGTCAAATGGATTGGAGCGAACCATGTGTCCCGTATGTAGAATACGTAGATTGTACCGGGCATTTTAGCACGTGGAGAGTATAAATGTAAACACGTATACACAACGTATGGGTAATTGTCTATCTATGGATACTGTATGCAAAGACGAGGCGAAAAAGAAAATACTAACTCCAAAGTGTGTCGCTCATGCACATGAGAAAAAGGCGAAGAGAAATGCTCGTAAGGCGCGTAGTATGAGATATTAGTACGCGGTAAAGTCTACATCTCTACATGTAATGGGTTGTTCTGTGTGTGTGATGCGATGCAGAGCGGCGAGAACGAATTCTTCCATGCGTGTTTTGTCTGATTTGAACGGGAGCATGATAGGGTCTTCTACGTGTGCAAGCGTCTTATCTTGAAAGGTGTTGATCTTGTCCATCAAAAACGCCGCAATCTTACGTATGAGCACATGTGGCTTCTTGCATTCAAACGTCTTGGATTCACCTTGGCCCCCGCGAAAAGATATCTCAAAGCGCCGAGGAATCAGTACCCACCCGTAGACGGTGACTTTGACGCGTTTCCACGTAGCCATACGCGCGTAGAGTTTCTCATTCATTTCTTTGAGGTAATTGTACACGTCCCCGTCATTCGTGCTCGTGTTGCAGTATCCCGTGCGCATTTTCCAGAGATATCTCTTAAACTTGGGACACTGACGCTCGAGACGGTCGGCTATGAGAAAGCGCTGCTGCTTCCTTAGGGATTTGTAGCGCTTTGCCGTGAAGCCGTACTTTTTACTAAGACCACGGGCAAGTGCTATGGATCGTTTGCACTTCATAATTCCGTGATCACTACTATTTAGGCAGGATATCTGTGAGAGATGTTACCATCAGATGTCGTCCGGCATATTGCTTCATTTCTCCCGGCTGTTCATGCGCCCGTAGTGGAACATGTGTGGAAGCCCAAACTCGAGCGGGCGTTTTATGATTCCCTTAGACGCCGAGATGGATATCGTAGTTTCGCGTATGGACCTCGGTCGGGCATTAAATATACGCTTCATACGCGTAGTGTGGACAATCGGTATGTGACAACGGTGTCGCGTAACGGCAGAACGGACGGATATCAATGCTACCATGGTCATGCGTGGGAAACGGCAAAGGATGCGAATGATTGGTTGGTTCGAGCGATGTATGTGGGTCATCGTATTTATAGATAACGTGTACTTCCATATGGGTAACAAGTCTAGTATAACATTCGTGCAGTGTGCGCGTGAGATTGTGGAGCGTTCCTTTTTGATTTTGTCTCCTGCTACGTTTGATGCGCGTCGATGTATCTTACGCGATGGGCATACGTTATTAGCGCGTTTGAAGACTATCTACGCGCCGATGATATATATTCCTGTACCTAAAGAGCAGCATATTTCTTTTCGGACGAAACGTGCTTCGGATATGGAGTGGCATTTGGAATGGGGCGTGTTGAATCAGCTTGTCGACGTGTTGGAGGAATCTTCACCGACGCAAGAGGATATGGTGCATGCTAAACCATATCTTGGACGTGCGATCGAGATTCTTGAACGCGGTGTGGGACGATGGTGCGGTGTCAAGGGTTCTTGAAATCGACTTCGCGCAGGCGTTTGGCCCAGCGGCGGTTGTTGGTGTCGTTGGATGCACGTCGTGCGAGATTGTCCACAAAGTATTTGATACCAATCCCTGACCGGTCGGTAGGTCTCCACGTGTTGTATTTCTGAATGGCCGCGTGTGTTTCACGTACCCATGCGGCGGCGTCCTCATCCAGTGTGGATGGGTCGGCGAGCGTGAAGGGTTCGTCTGCAACGTCGTCGTCGACGACAAATCCGTCGTTCAAATCATATTCGTTCGGATCTTTCTCGTCGCCACCGTCGTCCATCTTGTCAAGGTCTAAATAGACACGGCCCGCATTGAAATCCTCCTCCCTCGCAAAATTATCCACATCCACCACAAAACCCATGGTCTTCCACGCGTCTACCACCGTCTTACGCGTGATGGGAGATACTTTCACGTGCTGACGAATAGACTCGGGCCGCACGTAAGAAGAATCATCTGAAAAGCGCCAAATGCGTCCTCCTTGATCACGCGTGGGCTCCAAATAACATACTTCCAATTCTTCGCCGCCCGATTCTAATATTTCTGCGTACCAATCCTCGTCGTTCTCACCGTGAATGCGCAGGAGGTCGCCGGGGGTATACATGTGTTGAGCCATTGAGAGTACTTATAGTCATATATTATAATTGTTTATGTCGTATAATGAGTTTTTACGTTCATTTGGGCATCTTTCTAAGCCGACGTTGAAGCAGGCGTTTAGCGTGTGGCATGGTGATTTTGACGGGCCAGAGACATATGTGTGTGCCATGCGTTGGTATACGATAGCGTCACAGCAGACGTCTCTACATGGATGGTGTCGTTTTATGTGGAAGGCGAAGAAGGCGTGGGCGTTGTATTTGCGGGAGCAGGACTTTCCTCTACCGGTTGCGCAGCTCGTTGAATGATATGAATGCCTCGCGGGCCGAAACGAATACCAAACCCGTACGTTTCGGCATGCATTTCATACCCGTAGAAGACTGCTTCTACACGCACAATATCATTCTCGTACACGTCCGTAAGGCCCGTCTGTTCGACACCGTTTTCAAAAATGCGCACCCACTTTTTTGCACCGCCGGCCCAGACTTTTTGTTTGATCGTACATCCTGCGTGGAGATTGGGCGTACCACACCGTTCTTTCCACAGGTCCATGTCATTATCCGCAGCTCGCGTCGATTGAGGAAATACGTTGTCGGCGTGAAAGACCCATTCTTGGGCCATGTGAAAGACCCCTCTTAACGGCGCTAAAGATTGCTCCAACGGTTCGAGATGCAATTCGTAAACGTTCATTTTCGGATCATCCTTATTGAAGCCGGGACGTCCATCTCCAGCCACGCAGGAGAATTTTTTTACGCGGCATGGTGGTAGGCATACGGACCAGAAGGATTCTCCGTGCATGAAATCGACTCCCCCGCGGTAGCCGGGCTTGAATGTGGGTATAGGAGTCTGCTTGAACGGCGTGAGAGCGAGTACATCTTGCTGTGGCGAGATGGCGTCAGCGTGGCGTATGGATCGTAGGTAGGCTGTGTTGAGCATGGTGTTGTGGTGGTAGCCTATAAATAATTAATGATGATTTGTAATGGCATATATTGTAACGGTAGATACACGTATCCCACGCATTAATATTGAGCGTATTTTACCATGGTGGACGTCTACACAGCGCCGTTCTCTTATTTTGAACGACCGTCTTCTCACGGCGGAAGAAACCGAGGCGGAAGCACGTCGACGATTTGGTACGACCATTCCGTTGATAAATATCGCTCTCAGCATCGATCTAAACGAGGAGCAGATGGTGCGATTTGTTACGGAGGCTTCGGAGGAGTCTGTGCTACCACAGCGTCATAATCGATGTCTTAAACGTGGTGACGTCACGCGCGCGAGCCGTCCCGCGGATTTTACATGCCCCATCTGTTTGAAATCAAACGGGCGTGTCGTGCGCACTCACTGTATGCATTATTTCCACCGGGAATGTATTGAGCAGAGTTACAAGTACGATGAACGCTGTCCTATATGTAGGCAAGCACTTGTCCCTCCAAATTAGGTAGCGGTATGGGTTGAATGAATCGTTTGACAATGTATTGAAATTCTTCGACGTCTTGTATTTGGTACCCGTTTTTCTCCACAGGCCTAATAGATTGATATTCCTCGTTAACAATCACGAGACTATGGGGAATTTTTTCAGGAAAGAGTTCTTGCAAATACATCAACCACTGTAGCCGCTTGGCCAGAGACAATGGGGTCTGACGGGGTGTTCTACTATACAATTGTTCGATCGCCTTTAGGAAAGGAATTGTTTTATCTACAGTATCAGTTGTACGTTCCATGAGTTGTCGGAGCAACTCGAACGGTATCATTCCGTAGCGCCGACTCCCGATAATCGCATGAACGATGTAGAAATTCTCCATTCCTCCCAATTGTGTAATTAATTTTTCTTTATTCCTATTTATGACAAGACGTACTATATTGTTTACGTCCGAAATGTCAGATGGAAAAGGTTTTAATTTTTCAACGTCTTTGTATTCACCACACTCTAAGAACATTTTTATAAGTGTCCGCCGCTTTTGGGTTTCTATCTCTTGGATTTGTATCGCCAATCCACGAGATTGTACTTCCCGAATATATGTGATAAGTTTAACTTGATCTGCGGTCGTATCGTGTTTATTAGGTGCTGGTGTATTCTCATAGAACATAGTGTCTAATCGAGTTTTAATATGTTCCCAAGACGTGGATTGAAACTCTGCTCGACCAGCGACAAGCGCAAACTGTTGAAACGATTTCGTGAAATAATCGTCTCCCAAATACCTATCTATCAAATCCGGCAGATTTTCAGTATGTTTACGTTCCGCAGCATTTCTAGTATTGGCGACACCTTTGCGCCCCATATGGTCAATCCAATCTTTGAGTGTGGTATTAAAATTCGTACGTAATGTAGTCAGATCCATATGTAACGCAGACAGATATACTTTATACCCTAGTTTGTATTTTTACTTGAACACCCATGGACATTAATTCTTGACACAACAATTTGGTGGGATAGGGCACGGTGACCTGCCTACTTTCTCCACACGTGCAACCAATCACCCCACACGCGCAAATAGGTGCTTCATACGCGTCGGAAGACAACATCATACGCTCTCGAAGCAAATGGGGCACGCCGTGAGCAATACCACAATCTCTCTCCATCTCTCCCCAGCGCAACCCACCCCCATGCGCTCTCCCGTGGTTCGGTTGCCTAGTTAAGCCTACTACCTTTCCACGAGGTCTCGCATGCATTTTATCCCGTACCATATGCTTCAGACGCTGGTAGAAGGTTGGACCCATGAACACGCGTCCCTTCATCGGTTTGCCCGTAAAGGGATGATAGAGCGTGGTGTTTCCGTTTGGGTCTTGGCCGAGTTGGATGAGTTCCTTGCGTATTTGGTCTACGGATTTATGTGCGAAAGCGGTTGCATCTACGCGTGAAGCGGTTGCGCATGCGTAGAGGCCACAGAGACATTCAAAGATATGTCCGATGGTCATACGTGATGGGATGGCGTGGGGGTTGACGATGATGTCGGGCGTGATCCCGTCGGCCGTAAACGGTAGGTCTTCCTGACGATAGGTCATGCCTATGGTACCTTTCTGTCCATGGCGTGAAGAGTGTTTATCTCCAACTTCGGGGATACAGACTTCTCTGATGCGTACTTTGATGGTACGTCCGCCTTCTTGGTTGTCGAACATGATAACGTCGTCGATCACGGCGTTGTTCTTGGGATATACAAGCGACGCGTCGTGACCGTCATTCCCCACGCGTCCCACAATCACTACACCTTTCTTGACGGGTGTACCTACGGACGGCAATCCATCGTCATCTAACGACGTGTAATCACGCGCATAACGCTGATGGGCGCGGTCTGGTTTCCCTAGGCGATACCCCGTAGATCCTCCGACCGTCGACACATATGTCCTATACGTCGTAGAACGAAATCCTCCACGCTCGATAAAGGCCTTGCTGAACAGTAGAGAATCTTCCTGATTAAACCCGCCGAAACATGCAATGGCCACGATTGCATTGATGCCTGCCGGAAGCTCATCGATGCCTAGGATTTCATTCCCCTTGGGTGCGACGAGAGGTTTCTGGGGATAGTGGAGGATATATCCGGTGGTGTCGTAGCGATTCATGAACGTGGTGGCGTATACTCCCATGGCCTGTTTCCCCATAGCGGCCTGATACACGTTGCGGGGTGATTGGTTGTGGTCGGGGAATGGAATGGTTGATGGCACGGTCCCCAGCATGAGACAGGAGTGTATTTCCACGTGGCTATGGTGTGGCGTAATTTCTTCGGGTCGTTCAGCAATAAGATACCCCTGTGTTTCGTAGGGATCAATATTCTCAACGACACCGAGAGAATACAAGTTGTCCCACTGTGTATGGCCACTCTCTACATCGCGGAGAATACTATCATCATAAAGTGGAGCACCATCCCGCACGACCAGAACTGGACGGTAGGGACGGCCACCATCCAACCAGATAAACACACCGTCACGCGTTTGACAAAATGTGATCTCGGTTGAAATAATGCGTGAAGCGCGCATATGACGTCCCATACGTACCACCTCGGCTCCATCTTTCACCCAACCAAAGAATGCTCCGTTCCAAAAGACTGGCGTCTCACCGCTTCCAATCATGCTTTTTAATTTATGCTCTAATTCTTGCGACTCTTGGTGTGTAGAGATGCGTGCGGACAGTGCAAGTTGTGATACGAGACCGCATGGCGCTCCCTCTGGCGTTTCAGATGGACACGCAAACCCCTTGCAATCACCGCGAAGCATGCGAGGTTCCGTTAATTTCTGTTCGCTGCTGACCGACGAATCAAACCGGCGAAGCTGAGAAATGCAGGACACGTAGGTGTTTCGGTTCAACTCTTGCGAGACACCTTCCTTGCCACGCATCTTACTGCCTTTAACGCGCCAATTACCCGTCGCCAGCGAGTACTTGAGTCCTGATGAGATCGACGGCGTTTGAGTTATCGCACGCACGTTGATAGAACGATTCTCATCGATGCGAAGAGATAACTCGCGGCGCAACTCATTCATATACGCCGACCAGAGATTCGAAAACAATACGCCCATAAGAGACCCGGCCGAGTCGAGACGCTTGTTCTTCATGTCGTCGCGGGAATCATACGGACGCGCCCCAGAAAGACACTTCAACAGTGTCCCCAACTGCAGCTCCGCCGTATACATCTTCTGCTCGCGCGTAGAACAATGAGGATACACCTTAGAATCGTCAAACTGGTGAGGTGTACTCTCTGCTTCCCAAATAGGCCATTGAGGATGATCAAACACCTTGGTAGAACCAAGCCAACGCAGTAGTGAGATGACTGGGAACGTGGTTTTCGTATCTGAGAATCCCACACGTATGGAACCGGTCGTTTTGTGCTGAAACATGGTTAGCGGTAGGTAGGTGTGGCGGTATGGGTTCGCACACGAGTGTATGATGGAAGTGGGTACACCGTGGTCCTCCCAGCACAAAATAGTATTAGGAGCAATTCTCTCCTGAGCGATGATAGTTTTTTCTTGACCGTTGATTATGAAATATCCTCCCGGGTCGTTAGGACACTCCCCATGGTGCTCCACGTAGTTCGTATTACAGCGGTTCGAACGAATCATAATAGGCATATTCCCCAAAAATATGCGCTGCTTGCCATGACCCTTGTGCTCTAAAGTCACGTAGAACGGTGCTTGGTACGTGAAACTACGCACGCGCGCGTCGGCCGGTGTGATATGGCACACATCGCCATCGCGTTCGGTCACGACGGGGCGTTTACACTCAAAGTCTGAGAATATTAGTGTGTGCATCACGTCCTTACGTTTTCTACCATGTACCCGTAGTGTACTATACGAGTCGATAACATTCGGTGCGATGCGGTGTAGAAAATCATCGAACGAGTGAAGCGTTTGTTGCGTGAGCGACACGCTGCGAAAATAAGCCTCCACAATGGGCCAGCGGGGATCCTCTTCCATGTGTTGAGACTAGGAGAGTGCGTATTTAATTAAAAGAATGAGTATTAACGATACCCATCGGCTTGCGTCGGGCGATTTGGGTGGCGGTGGCGGTGCCGAGAGTCGTGGCGGTCTTATTTTAAGCTGTTTACACATATCTCCAAGGGTGTAGAGTATGGTGTCAACACGTCGCTGAAGAATGGCTTTCTCGTCTACAAATATATGCTCTGACAGGAGACGACATAGAAAGATAACCGAAATAAAAAATTCACGCATAAACCGAATAACCAAGTAGGGAGGAACCACCGATGCATAGTTTTCATACTTGCAGGCATACTCGTACGCACACAGACACACAAGAACAATAAACGCCCAGATGCGTCCGTTCGCCTGAGCATCCGTGTGCAAGTGTAAAAATGTCAGAAACGCCCGCGCAGTGTAGAACCCCACAAACGCGGGCCACGATTCTTCTTCCGGGCCAAAAATATCATATGTCTTGCGTTTCTTCGTATCCGAAAGCGTTTCGTAGGCTTCACGAAGCTGGTTAAACGCATCCTCCGAACCACCCTTGTCGGGATGGAGTTCCACAGAACGAATACGCCACGCCTTTCGGATATCCCGCGACGACGCGTAAAATGATATCCCTAACGTGTCATAGTGCGTCGGTTCGGCCATTAGAGACACCGAGATCACACTGATACATGATAAGATGGATACCGCGTATAAAATATTTCTACGGCGGGCGTATGCGATGGTAGGCCATACGATTAAATCATACAGCAGGAGCGTATGCATGTGTTGATCACCGTTTTGTGCGTTTACGTAATCGTCTCGTGTTTTGAATCAATCCTGCTTGCAACGACTTGCGTTTAGGCGACTGGACCGTTATGGAAGACCGTTTTTTACCAGCCGAAAGGAAGGAAAAGTCTTCTGCCAAGTACTTGGACAGATGTTTCTTCACAAGGGTCCATTTCTTGTTGATGCCACCATACTCCTCGAGAAATTCCACGATATGTTCATTTTCCTTTTCGACAAGGTGTAGAAATTGCTTTACAGCCAAGAAACGATATTCCTCCGACACATCCGCACAGGGATTTTTCACGCGCGCCGGTGTAAATATGACATGCTTGCCAGAGTCGAACACGAAATCAATCTTGAAAGCATCCCATTCACCGAAATGGATGTTAAACGAACGAACTTCGTCGTCTTTTTTCTCCGCTTCAACTTCGTCGACGCTTTTCTCCGCAGAATCGTCTTCAACCTCGTCGACGCTTTTCTCTGGAGCGGCTGGAGTATCATCTTTCGACTCGTCGACGCTTTTCTCCGCAGCATCGTCTTGAACTTCGTCGACGCTTTTCTCCGCAGAATCGTCTTTCGACTCGTCGACGCTTTTCTCCGCAGCATCGTCTTTCGACTCGTCGACGCTTTTCTCCGCAGCATCATCTTGAACCTCGTCGACGCTTTTCTCCGCAGCATCATCTTTCGACTCGTCGACGCTTTTCTCCGCAGAATCGTCTGCGGCTGGAGCATCATCTTTCGACTCGTCGACGCTTTCATCTGAGACGTCGGACTCGGATTCAGACTCAGACTCGGATTCGGACTCAGACTCAGACTCAGACTCAGACTCAGTTTTGGATTCGAAACGTTTTTTGGCCCATTGTTGGACGGTCAACATATTTGGAATTTTCGCGTTCCTTAGACATACAAACTGTTTCTTGAATGATTTTGGTTTGGTGCGTATATCTCTGGGGTTTTCGACGCTTAGAGCTTGCCCTATAGACTTGATTTCTTTAAAGTTGGCCGTGTAAAATTTGCTCTTTACGCGAAAGATCCCAAACGTACGGTATCGAACTTCTTTATCTTGGCTCTCTCGTCCATACCCATGTATGAGTCTCGTTGGAACGTCGTTTGAGGCGACGGGAGGGCAGTTGATAATAACTTCATGTAGTTGTTCGAGCGTTAAACGACTAGCTATTTCATCGATATTAAGTTCTTTGCAACGTTTTTCGAAATATGCTTTATTGCCACCACCCATTTCTACGAGTTTTTCGATAACTGGAACTGGTTTGGCTTTAACTCGCTTTGTAATGTAGGAGTCAAATTTCAATGGTTCGTTAAAGTATTTTAAAACGAGCGCACGGTTACTTATAACGTCGCATCCATTTACTTTGAACTGGTAGCGATTTTGTTTTTTGTTGGAACAACGCCACTTCCAACCACGTTGGTTCCACCACTGGATAAATTGTTCTCGATCACCGCCGTTTATAAGACTGTCAGCCATAGACCAAAAGGTTTTCGTCCCCTTTCGCCGTATGTTGTTTTTCGTAATGTCACGTGACCAGTTGGTCGGTCTTTGGTCTTTTCGACGAACAGGCTGCGAGACTGGAGGTGGTGGATCCTTGGCTGGTGGTGGCGGTGTATGAACTTTGGCGAAGAACGTCCGGAAGTGATCTTGCAGTGCACGACGAAGTTCACGTGCATCGCCGCATAACCGCTTGTCTAGCACAGCCGCTAGAACAATTTCTTCGCCGTCCACATCGATTGTTATGTCTACGTTGGTAGTATTCATCATAGTTGGTGTCGATTTGGTTAGAGTAGGGTGGTATGAGTTGAGTAAGGTGTATGCGTATGGTGATATTAAAAATTGTGCGGCTCTCGTGCGTCGGGAGAGAGAGTGTGCGGCTCTCGTGCACTAGAGAGACGTCTACGTACGTCGACGACGTTTACGTTTCTGGGGAGATGGCGTCTTGGGGGCGGGCGAATTCTGCAGCGAATCTGGGAGAAATGTCTTCATCGAGATGGCTTTCAAATCCTGCACGTCGTAATCTTTTTCTGGGTCAATAGTATCATCCCACTGAACCGCATCAATATAGTGTGTGTACCAAAAGTTCCACAAGGCGGACGCGAGATCGCATTTTGACAACGCGTGTACCGGTATCGATATACGTCGTTCATCGAGGGTATACACCGTGGCATAAATGATATCTGCCGGCTGTGTACAATTAACGATGCGTTTGAAGTGATGTTTTGGCCCGTTTTCAATTGGTTGATACACGGGGTAGAGGGTTTCGCGTATTTTGTCCGTGAGAGTACCATCCTCGAGCGCCATATTGAATTCCTCTACGCGTGCCAGAGGCGGACCATTCGGAAAACGTATACGATATTGCTCATACAGCTTGGACCATTTTTCAAACATGGCGGCAGATACCGAATCTTCCATGATGTATTCGAGAGCAACCCATCGATTACACTCGTCGGACTCTTCAAAAATGACAGACACATAGTCTCGGTCGTCGATACTTTCGAGTCCACAGATCTCTTTGATACGTAGACTCAGGCCTGTGACGGGATCTGCGATCATCCCGTCTGGGATATCGCTATTCAGGTTTTGAAGTAGTTCTTCCACAAGTCGAATTTTTTTTTTCGTTTCTTCACATTGGTCTGCCAACTCCAGCTTTCGTTTGTGTATCTCTTCCAGCTGTTTCTGGCATTCCTCCAACTCCGCGAGACACGTCTCTTCCTCCTGTTCCAGAGCCGTACTTTGCTGGTCCAGACGAGTCTGGATCTGTTGCAAATTAAGCAGCTGCGCTTCGTGACCCTGACGATACATGCGTAAGGTCTGGTCCTTTAGCGCCGGAGGAAGATTATCAACGGGTGAGGTCGGGGTGCGTGACATGTCGGGTGAGGTTGAGGGGTGTGACATATTCCTTTGCTTTGGAACGCATGGGTCGTGCCTACAGGGGTGTAAACTTCGATATTTCTTCAAGTTGAAGAAAATTGAGAGAGAAGTACCCAAAATGGAAAGAATTCCTCCAAAATGGCCATATAATGTGGAATGTCTTACAAGAGAGTTTTTGGGTGCGTCACGGCACACGCACAGGCACAGACACTGACTTGCACGTACGCACAGACCACAGACACCGACTCTTGACAGTCAACTGAACATAATGTCGGGTATCCGTCTCCGCTGGCTGAATCGAAATATAGATATAAGAGTTCCGGGCTTGTACGACGAAGCGGCCACGGCCACCGTAAGGGAATGGTGGAAAGCATTCAAGCGCAACTCACATCCCAATGGAGTTATAAACGAACGTACGGCAGTTACCCGGCAGGACGGTACACTCCTATGGAAACACGACGCGTGGCAGCTGTTCCATATGTATATAGACGACGAACCGAATATTTTAGACATTCGCCCGAATACAATGCGCTATACCATTGACCCAGACGCGTGTGTATTTGTTCAATGTCGACGTCCGTGTCCTACGATCACTTTGGTCTGTGACAGTATGGAATACGAACGCACATTATATCCCACAACAGCGTTCAAAACATTATTCTTCACTCATGAATTGCCAGTGGGGATCTATACCATAATCGGAACGGAATGTACTTTTGAAATTACCTCTTCCATATCAAGCGATATGACGCTTACGGATTTTGATATCCCGCTGCTGAATTCGGTAGCGCCTGAACGTGTAAACAGATCGTGGGAACTCTGCGCACAAGTACTTGTACACCGTGGAAAGCGTCGTGCTACAGATGCCGAGCGGCAAAGTTTTGTTCAATTCCACAACCAACAAGGTGTATCCTTTTGTATCGATCCGCTTGATAAAGAACGACTCGTATGCTGGCGCTCAGAAGAGTTCATACAATTATTTGGCGCCGACACGTATTGGCTGCAAGTCGAGCACGAGAGATATGAGGAATTGATACTCGCTATCTTGCAGAGGACACAGCCTATCTGTTCATTTTCTGTACAAACCCTCGGCCACATTCATAAATACGATTCCATGATTATATATGCGCCGGGTGATGCAGAACACGCACTATTCATTGGAATGTGGATTCCACATGCACCCGAAACTGGTATCAATATGTTGCAATCATATTTTCAAGATGAAATGAAGAGTCCACATCGCCCATTCAACCCGATTTCCTTCCGAACATTAGAATGGTTTCATTATGCACACAGAATGTTTCTGATGGGTAGTGGATTTCGTACAGCAACAAGTGAAGAAATAATACAAGCAGTGACAGCATATTCGAATAATGAACATTTGACGATTCTAGACGCAATGCGTTCTCTTGAAGAGTCTTTAGTATATCAGAGTGAACGTACATCTGCCATATTCGCAAAATGGCCACCCGTTGAAATAACAGGGGCCCAGCTAAAGCAATTTTGGAACGGGGCAGAATATTTAGAATACCGTGCCAAAACAATTTCGGGTGAAATTGTATTGTTGAGAACACGTTTCATCCGGTGGAATACGGCTACACAACTCATAATTTGCTTAGCTAAGTGGGTATAACTATTGAAAGTTATACTACGAAATACGAAATTTAAACAAGCTTGAAATCTGAGTACAAAAGTATACACTATATACTATGAGAGGTGAAACTGACATGTTAGGATATACTACACGTGAGAGGATTCCAGACATGTTAGGTTATACTACGTGCGAGAGAGAATTCCAGACATGTTAGGATATACTACACGTGAGAGGATTCCAGACATGTTAGGTTATACTACGTGCGGGAGA
>MDSZ01154546.1_pt1 | contig 14415 bp, 11 predicted proteins | sample 811201 | NCBI WGS metagenome assembly MDSZ01 (sample SAMN05326647, study PRJNA326480) | marine metagenome | isolation source: seawater | place: Indian Ocean: North | collected 2010
AAACAAATAGCTTTTAATTTGATACCACACATTGATGCTTTTGTAGAAGATGGATATACCAAAGAAGAATGGAAAATGGAAAATGAAACTAAAAAAATATTAAGTAACAATATTAAAGTCTCAGCAACTTGTGTTAGGGTTCCGGTTATAACTTCACATTCCGAGTCAGTAAATGTTGAGTTTGAAAGCGAATATGATCTTGATAAAGTGAGAGAATTACTAAGCAAAGCTGCTGGCTGCAAATTAGTAGATAAACATGTTGATGGTGGATATATAACCCCCCTTGAGGCCCAGGATGATTTTGTAACTTACATATCAAGAGTTAGAAAAGATAGATCTAATAATAAAGCTATTAATATGTGGATAGTTTCAGATAATTTACTTAAAGGAGCGGCACTAAATTCTGTGCAAATAGCGGAAACATTAGTAAAATATAAAATTAGATAATTATAATATGGAATACGAAAAAAATCCTTTAACTCCTCATTTACAAGTATACAAGTGGCAAATCTCATCTTTGCTTTCAATTACTCATAGAATAATAGGAGTGATAAACGCTATAGCTATAAGTCTAATATGTATTTGGCTTTTAGTCATAGTTAATAACAAAGAAATGATATTTGAAAATATATTGAACTCTTTTTTAGGTAAATTTATATCTATTTCACTATGTTGGACATTTAGTTTCCATATCCTTAACGAGATAAGACACTTGGCTTGGGATGCAGGTTATGGTTTCGATCCTAAAATTTCAAAAATAACTGGCTATATGACTTTAATTTTATCATTTGTGTTAGCGATTCTTATTTATTTATTAGGGGTAAATATTTAGAGATGAATAAATCTACCAAAAAATGGTTATCAATTAAGTTAAGCTCTCTGATTTTAATTCCTTTTATGACTTGGTTTATTATCAATTTTGTTGCAATTCTGAATAGTGATTATAATGAAATTATTATTTTTTTGAATGAGCAATCCTCAAAAATTTTGTTATCTGTTTTTATATTTTTGTCCTTTTTTTTCTATTCTTTAACAATAAGTGAGATTTTTGAGGATTATATGAGTAACGAAAAAATCAAAAATGTCGCAAACAAGTTTGTATATATTTTTGCTATACTATTGTCTTTTGGAACTGTAATAACCATCTATAATCTATAATATGAAAAGTTATAAAATAATTGATCATGAATATGACGTAGTAGTTCTCGGAGCTGGAGGGTCAGGCCTAAGAGCTGCTGTAGGATTGTCAGAGGCTGGTTTAAAAACTGCTTGCATCTCAAAAGTATTTCCTACTAGAAGTCATACTTCCGCAGCTCAAGGTGGAATTTCAGCAGCACTAGGCAATATGGGTGAAGATGACTGGAGATGGCACATGTACGACACTGTCAAAGGATCCGATTGGTTAGGAGACCAAGATGCTATTGAACATTTGTGTAAAGAAGCACCCAAGGCAGTGATAGAATTAGAAAAATATGGCGTACCTTTTAGTAGAACTAAAGATGGCAAAATCTATCAAAGACCTTTTGGCGGCATGACAAAAAATTATGGTAACGGCACGGTTCAAAGAACTTGTGCAGCCGCAGACAGAACAGGGCATGCAATCCTTCATACTTTATATGGACAAGCACTTAAACATAATACAGAATTTTTTATAGAATATTTTGCATTAGATTTAATAATGAAGAACGGGGAATGCAAAGGTTTAATTGCATGGAATTTAAACGACGGAACTATTCATAGATTCAAATCACATATAACCATTATTGCTACAGGGGGTTATGGAAAGATCTACTATTCTGCTACATCAGCTCATACTTGCACTGGTGATGGCAATGGCATGGTTCTAAGAGCAGGTTTACCACTTCAAGATATGGAATTTGTTCAATTTCATCCTACTGGAATATATGGTGTAGGATGTTTAATTTCAGAAGGAGTTAGAGGTGAAGGTGGTTTTTTATTAAATTCTAAAGGTGAAAGATTTATGGAAAGATATGCTCCAAATGCAAAAGATTTAGCATCAAGAGACGTTGTAAGTAGATCCATTGCAATAGAGATAAATGAGGGAAGAGGAGTTGGAAAAGAAAAGGATCATGTTCATTTACACTTAGACCACTTAGATCCAAAAGTAATAGAAGATAGACTGCCTGGAATAGCAGAGTCCGCAAAAACTTTCTCAGGCGTTGATGTAACTAAAGATCCAATACCGGTAGTACCAACCGTTCATTATAACATGGGTGGCATTCCAACTAATTACAAAGCAGAAGTTTTAACTTTAAATGGTTCAGAAAAAACAGTTCCCGGCCTCATGGCTATTGGAGAAGCTGCTTGTGTTTCAGTGCATGGAGCAAACAGATTGGGATCAAATTCTTTAATTGATCTTGTTGTTTTCGGAAAAGCAGCCGCTAATAGAGCTGCTGAACTTGTTAAACCCAACACGCCTCATAGCGAAATACCTGAGAGTGAAACTGAAAAGTGTTTAGATAGATTTGATAAGATAAGAAATTCTAAAGGAGATAGTAAAACGTCAGAACTTAGATTGTCTATGCAAAAAACAATGCAAAGCAAGTGTGCAGTATTTAGAACTGAGAAAACTCTAAAAGAAGGTGTTAATGAAATTCGAAAACCTTTTGACGGCCTGGAGGATATATCTGTAAAGGATAAGTCACTTCTATTCAATACAGATCTTGTGGAGTCTTTAGAATTTGATAATCTCATCAGACAAGCAATGACAACGATGGACTCTGCATATCACAGAAAAGAAAGTAGAGGTGCTCACGCTAGGGAAGATTATGCAAAAAGAGATGATAAAAAATTTATGAAACATACTTTAGCTTGGCAAGACGGCAAAGAGGTAAAAGTTAAATATAGAGATGTACACGCAAGGACTCTCACGAATGAAGTTCAATACTTTCCACCCAAAGAAAGAGTATATTGATGGCTAAATTTGCCCTACCGACTAATTCAAAGATATTAAAAGGCAAATTTTATAAAGATAAAACAGGTTCAAAAAATATAAAAATAGTCAACGTTTATAGATGGAATCCTGACGATGGGCAAAATCCAAGAATTGATACGTTTGAAGTTGACATGGACAATTGTGGACCAAAAGTTTTAGATATCCTATTTAAAATTAAAAACGAAATTGATTCATCTCTTACGTTTAGAAGATCATGCGCGCACGGAGTTTGCGGTTCTTGCGCTATGAACGTCGATGGCATTAATACTTTGTCTTGTATTAAATCTCATCAGGATATTAAAGGAGAATTAAATATTTATCCATTACCACATTTAAAAGTTATAAAAGATTTAATAGGAGACTTAAGCAATTTATACAAACAATACGAGTCAATTCAACCCTGGTTAAAAACATCGAAAACAGACACAGAAAAAAAAGAAATTTTACAATCTCAAAATGATAGATCAAAACTTGACGGATATTATGAATGCATACTTTGTGCATGTTGTTCAACTTCATGTCCGAGTTACTGGTGGAACGGTGATAAATATCTTGGTCCCGCAGTTCTGTTACAAGCCTACAGATGGATTAGCGATAGTAGAGATGAAGAAAAAAAAGAAAGACTAAAAAAAGTTGCGGATGAATTAAAATTATATAGATGCCACACTATAATGAATTGCACAAATTCATGTCCAAAGGGCTTAAATCCTGCTAAAGCGATTGGCTCTATAAAAAAAATGCTTGCAACAAGTTAAAAGCTTATTTATTCAAAGTTATGAAGTTAATAGAACATTTCGTTAATGGTGAAAGATATTCTGGAAATTCTAAAAGATATGCCTCAGTATACAATCCGGCCACGGGAGAGGAAACAGCTAAAGTTAAACTTGGCAGCACAGAAGATTTAAATAATTCCGTTGAAAAAGCTAAAAAGGCTTTTCTTGCCTGGTCAAATACACCTCCATTACAACGAGCAAGAATTTTATTTAAATACAAAGAATTGATTGAAAAAAATTCTGATGAGTTAATCAAAATAATAGTTTCTGAGCATGGCAAGGTTTACGAAGATGCAAAAGGTTCTTTAACAAGAGGTCTAGAAGTTGTTGAATACGCCTGTGGAATACCTCAAATGCTTAAAGGTGAATTTACTGAAAATGTTGGTAAGAATGTAGATAGTTGGTCACTTAGACAAGCCCTTGGTGTTTGTGCTGGAATTACACCTTTTAATTTTCCAGCAATGGTTCCTATGTGGATGTTTCCAATGGCGATTGCATGTGGCAATACATTTATTTTAAAACCATCTGAAAAAGACCCTTCTTGCGCATTAAGACTTGCAGAACTTTTTAAAGAAGCAGGGCTACCAGATGGTGTCTTGAATGTTGTTAATGGAGATAAAGAAGTAGTAGATGCAATTATTCAAAATAAAGATATTTCAGCTGTAAGTTTCGTTGGTTCTACGCCAATTGCAAAATATATCTATGAAAATTGTGCTAAAAATGAAAAAAGAGTTCAAGCTTTAGGAGGTGCAAAAAATCATTGTGTTGTGATGCCCGACTGCGATCTTGATCAAGCTGTTAATGGATTGATGGGCGCAGCTTATGGTTCTGCTGGAGAAAGATGCATGGCTCAATCAGTAGCTGTTGCAGTAGGAAATATTGGCGACCAATTAGTAAAAAATTTAAAAAAGAAGGTAGAAGTACTAAAAGTTGGACCTGGAATGGACAACAAATCCGAGATGGGACCTTTAGTGACAAAAGAACATTTAGAAAAAGTCAAAAGCTATGTGAATATTGGTATACAAGAGGGTGCAGAGCTAGTAGTAGATGGAAGAGAATTAAAACTACAAGGATACGAAAAAGGTTTTTTCATGGGGGGCTGCTTGTTTGATAAAGTGAAAAAAAATATGAGAATTTATAAAGAGGAAATATTCGGACCTGTTCTCTCAGTTGTAAGGGCTAAAAATTTTGATGAGGCTCTTAACTTAGTAAACGATCATGAATTTGGAAATGGCGTAAGCATATTTACAAGAGATGGAGATGTGGGAAGATCTTTTTCGAGTAAAGCAAAAATTGGAATGGTTGGTATTAACATACCTATACCTGTGCCAATGGCATTCCATAGTTTTGGTGGTTGGAAAAGATCATTATTCGGGGATCAACATATGCATGGTCCAGAGGGTGTAAGATTTTACACTAAATTAAAAACTATTACATCAAGGTGGCCAGATGGACTTAAATCCGATCCAGAATTTACAATGCCAACAATGAAATAAATATGAAAAAGAAAATTACATTAATCGGTGCAGGGCAAATAGGTGGAACACTTGCACATTTAATTGCTCTAAAAAGTTTAGCAGATGTAGTTTTGTTTGATGTTGCGGAAGGTTTGGCCAAGGGAAAAGCATTAGATATATCCCAATCTTCTCCTGTTGAGGGTTTTAATATAAATTTAAAGGGCACAAGTGATTACAATGACACTAAGAATTCAGATGTTATTATAATAACGGCTGGGGTACCGAGAAAACCTGGGATGTCAAGAGATGATTTACTGGGGATAAATTTAAAAATTATAAAGCAGGTTGCAGAAGGAATTAAGAAAACTTCTCCGAATGCATTTGTAATATGTATAACAAATCCTTTAGACGTCATTGTTATGGCTTTACAAATATATTCAGGTCTTCCAAAAAATAAAGTTGTTGGTATGGCAGGTATACTGGACTCATCAAGATTTATTTATTTTCTTTCTGAGAGACTAAAAGTCGACGTAAAAAAGATTAAATCCTTTGTGTTAGGTGGACATGGGGATACCATGGTGGCTATGCTTAATCATACAGAGGTTAATGGTGAACCAATCAAAAACTTGATTAAGGCAGGGAAGCTCTCTCAGGATGATTTAAATAAAATAGTTGAAAGAACAAAAAAGGGTGGAGCAGAGATAGTAAAGCATCTAGAAAAGGGATCAGCGTATTATGCGCCAGCAGCGGCCGGAATTCAAATGGCTGAGAGCTATCTTAATGATTTAAAAAAAGAGATGCCATGTGCGGCTTACTTAGAGGGACAATATGGGGTTAAAAATATTTATGCAGGAGTACCCGTGATAATTGGAAAAAATGGTGTAGAGAAAGTGATAGAAATAAATTTGTCCAAAGAGGAAAAAGATCAATTTAATAAATCTGTTAAAGCTGTTCAGGAGTTATTTGAGGCCGCTAAAAAAATTGATAATTCCTTAAATATCTAAATTTTTTTAAGAACTATTTGTCTACCCATAGCAAAAAAATTCGGAAAAATCTTTGTTAAAATATTATCAAAGAAATTAATAATATTTAAAAAAAAATAGTTTAATGGAATGTAAAATGTTTTTGATGTCACCCCTCCAGAATTCAAAAAAATAAAACATTCAAAAAATTTTTGGTGAATAATTGAGAATTTGTTCCCAAATCTATTATTAAATTTTTCAGTGTCATCAAAAATTAAATGTGAGATCGCAATATTACCAGACCAAACATCATCCTCATTAGACATTGCAAGATTTTCATCCCAAACATTTTTAGTAAAATCAAAACCTTCATGACGCATTATGATTGTTACTAATTGAAAAATAATTGAGCAATGTGCCTCTTGAATAATTAATTTTCCCCCAGGTTTTAAAATTTTGTACATCTCATCTAAAAATTTCATAGGATAAGGAACATGATGAAGCATATTAACCGCAATTACGAAGTCGTAGCTATTTGGACTAAATTTAGTATTTTGAGCATCAAGATTTTTTAAATCTAAATGATCGTACATTGCAAAATCACTTATTTGAAAATTTTTATTTTTAATATAATTTTTCGAAAATCCAGCTCCAGCCCCAACTTCTAATCCTTTGTCCTTCAAGGAGATAAACTTTTTCATCCATGAAAAACGATTTTTAAGAAGAAAGTCTAAATTTTTATTTTTTTTTTCTTTGAATTCTTTTACTGCTTTTTCTACATCAGCAATAATTTTCATTCGATTTGAGTTTGGATCAAAAGCTGCTACTTTTTTGAGTTTTAACATTTTGCAAAATCAATATATTTTATCTATCTTAAAGGTTATTTATATATTGTTTTGTTATTTTAATGTATAAAATTATTATTTTTTCACATGATCCTAAAATATAAAAATTTAAAAGATGAATATATTGGTTTATTTAATGATCAAGAAAAATGTGATTTTGTTCTAACGGATGTTTTGTTTGCATTTAATGAAATTTATAAGATTATTGACGACAGTAAAACTAATACAATTTTAGAAATCGGATCTGGAACAAGCATCTTATTAAATGAGCTAAGCAAATGCTTTCCAAATAAAAAATTTTTTGGACTGGATCCTCACCAAAGGGGTTATAGTGGATATGAAAAGATTTCTAAAAAAATATCTAATACAAAAAATCTTTCTTTGATTCACCATGATTTTAAAGAGTTCAATCCAGAATATACTTTCGATCTCATATTTTCATTTAATGTATTTGAGCACTTACAAGATCAAAATGAATATATAAAAAAAATTGATTATTTGCTTAGCACAACTGGTAAAAGTATAATTCTTTGTCCTAATTACGATTTTCCATATGAGCCACATTTTATAATTCCAATTATAAGGAACAAAGAGATCACTTATAAAATATTTAAAAAAAAGATTCATAAACATGAGGAAAGAACCGGGGAAATAGGTTTATGGAATGGATTAAATTTTTGTAGCAAAAAAAAATTATCTAATTTTTTAAACAAAAATAATTTTAAATTTAAGTTTGATGCCAGCATTAAAGATAGATTTTTTAAAAGAATAGATGATGATCAATCTTCTTATTTTAAAAAAAGACAAGGCGTGGTGGCAAAAATTGCTAAATTAGCAAGATTTTTATATTTGGATAAAATTATTTTTGACATATTTAAGATACCTTTTCCTTATATGAAACTGATCATAGAAAAGAAAAAAAAGTGAAATGCTAATTAAAGATAATATTTATATTTTAACAATTATTTTTTTCTCATTCATTATAAATTGGTTCAGCGCAAACACTGGTATTCTTCACATTGATACATTTGGTTTTTTTGATACCGGTTACAATATTTTAAACGGTCAATTGCCAGTCAGAGATTATTGGGCTTATACTGGATTAACAGTTGATTATTTTCAATCATTCTTTTTTTTAATATTTGGGAATAATTGGAATAGTTATGTCATCCACGGTTCAATTATAAATGTTCTAGCAACAATAATTTTTTACTATTTTCTTCTACAAATCAAAATTTCAAAAAATTTTTGTTTATTTTATTCTTTATCATTTGCTACTTTACTTTATCCAGTCAGCGGAACACCCTACGCTTATCTTCATGCTTATACCTTTTCTCTTATTGGGGTAATGCTATTTTTTTTACTTTATAATTCTAAATATGATAAATTTTTATTTTTTATACCATTAATTTTTTTTCTAGCATTTTTTTCAATGCAGACACCAACAATCTACATTATCATTTTAATGATGATTTTTACGGCTGTAATATTTTTTAAAAATAAAGATTGTTTGATTATAAAGCAATTCACACTTGGAACTTGTTTGGCATTAATATTCTTAATTATATATTTGTTTCTAACAAATACTGATGTTAACGATTTAATTTATCAATATTTTTTATTTCCAATGTCTATAGCTGAGGGCAGAATTTCAAGTGATACAAGTGCATATGTTAAATTAATTGATCAATTAAATTTGAAAAGAGTTTTCGGGGATTTCAAGTTTATCCATATATTTTTACTCCCATTAATATTTTTACAATTGGTCAAAATAAAAAATAAAAAAATAGATTATATATTTACTATATCAACAGTATTTATAGCTAGTACAATATTGTTCATTTACAATCAGTTATTACAGGCTAACCAAATTTATATTTTTAGCTTAGTTCCTGTTTTAGCAGCACTTACACACAAAAATTTAAATATTAATATAAAAAACAAAAAATATTTTATTTTTGTTCTTATGATTTTAGTTTTATTTTCAAGCTTTAAATTTCATGTGAGATATAATATTGAGAGAAAATTTATAGATTTAGAAAAAATAGATAAAAGTCAATTTATTAATGCAAGTGAGATACATGAAAAATTTAATAATTTAAAATGGGGCTCACGTTACACTGAGCCAAAAAAGGATAAATTATTTTTGAAAGAGGTGATAAAAACTCTTAAAAATGAAAGTGAAAATTCATATATAATCTCACATTATCAGTTTTTCTCAACATTTCTCAACAAACCCTTTTTTATTTTGAACAGGTGGTATATATGGGATAACAATAGTCATCCAACAGAAAACCATAAGTATTTTGCTTATTATAAAAATTTTGTTAGAAAAAATCTAAATAAACATGAAATTAAAAATATTTATCTTATAAATGAAACAGAAGAAATTAAATTCAAAAATATTCAAAATTACTTTGGAAATCAATGTTTCAATCAAAAAAATATTATTGGGGAAAAATTTGTTAAGTTAACCTTAAAGAAATGTGTTTAATGTTATAAAAATAGAATTATGAATATTCATGAACACCAAGCAAAAGAAATTTTGAAAGAATTTGGAGCACCAGTTTCAAATGGTATTGTTATTTTCTCTTTAAAAGATTTAAAAAAAGAAATATCAAAACTAAAAAGCAAGGAGTTCGTACTGAAAGCCCAAATTCATGCAGGGGGAAGAGGAAAAGCAGGAGGAGTCAAATTAGTTAAAAATGTTACAGATTTAGAAAATGAAGTAAGTAAAATGTTTGGAAAGATTTTAGTTACACATCAAACAGGTCCAGAAGGAAAAGAAGTGAAAAGATTGTACATTGAAGAGGCGTCTGAAATTTCAAAAGAGTTTTATTTATCATGTTTAATTGATAGAGAAACATCTAAAATAGCTTTTATTAGTAGTACTGAAGGAGGCATGGACATTGAAAAAGTTGCATCGGAGACACCTGACAAAATAATAACAAAAAAAATTGATCTAAGTGATGAAGGACCTAGCAAAAATGAAATTCAAGAAATAATTTCAATATTTAAATTTTCTACTGATCAAAATAAAGAAGCTGTAAAAATAATTAAAGCGTTATACAGAATTCTAATTGAAAAAGATGCTAGTCTGATAGAGATTAATCCTTTAATTGTAAATAAGAATGACAAATTAATTTGTCTTGATGCAAAAATGAATTTTGATGACAATGCAATTTTTAGAAGACCAGAAATTCTTAAACTCAGAGATCTTAATGAAGAAGAACCAGCTGAAATAGAGGCAAGTAAATTTGACCTTGCATATATTAAACTTAATGGATCTATCGGTTGCATGGTAAACGGTGCTGGATTAGCAATGGCCACAATGGATATAATTAAATTACATGGAGAGGAACCTGCAAATTTTTTAGATGTTGGCGGTGGTGCTTCAAAAGAAAAAGTTTCTGCTGCATTTAAGCTTATTCTATCGGATAAAAATGTAAAAGGAATTTTGATTAATATATTTGGTGGGATTATGAGATGTGATGTTCTAGCACAAGGAGTGGTAGATGCTGCCAAGGAGACAAAATTAAACGTACCTTTAGTAGTGCGTTTAGCTGGCACTAATTTTGTTGAAGGAAAAAAAATTTTAGATGAGTCTAATTTAAAAATATTATCTGCATCTGATTTAAATGATGCTGCAGAAAAAATTGTAAATGCTATTAAATAAATGTCAGTTCTAGTAAATAAAAATACTAAATTAATCTGTCAGGGCTTCACTGGCTCCCATGGAACTTTTCATTCAGAGCAAGCAATAAAATATGGTACTCAGCTAGTGGGTGGAGTTACTCCTAAAAAAGGAGGCCAAAAACATCTTGGACTTCCAGTATTTAACACTGTCGAGGAAGCAAAAGCTGTAACAAAAGCTAACGCTACAATGATTTATGTTCCACCTAAATTTGCAGCTTCTGCAATTATAGAGGCGATTAACGCTAAAATTGAATTAATTGTATGTATTACAGAAGGTATTCCTGTAATAGATATGTTAAAAGTTAAAAAAACTTTAAAAGGAAGTGCTAGCAGATTAATCGGACCTAATTGTCCAGGTATAATAACTCCACATGAATGTAAAATTGGAATTATGCCTGGTAGTATTCATAAAAAAGGATCAGTAGGAATTGTATCTAGATCAGGCACGCTTACTTACGAGGCTGTTGCCCAAACTTCTGCAAACAATCTAGGCCAATCAACCTGTATTGGTATCGGCGGAGACCCGATTAACGGAACAAATTTTATAGATTGCTTAGAGTTATTTTTGAAGGATGACGAAACTCAGTCAATTGTTATGATTGGTGAAATAGGTGGTTCGGCTGAGGAAGAAGCATCAGACTTCATTAAAAAATCAAAAATAAAAAAGCCAATAGTAGGTTTTATCGCAGGCTTAACTGCGCCGCCAGGAAGAAGAATGGGACATGCTGGTGCAATAATATCAGGCGGCAAAGGTGGTGCTGGTGACAAAATTGAGAACATGAAATCTGCAGGGATTATTATTTCAAATTCACCAGCAGATATAGGCAAAACCTTATTTGAAAAACTTAAAGCTTGATTTTGGGATATTTGTGTTATTATTAATAACTGATGTCAGTTAATAAGAACAATCAAACATATAAAAAAACATCATTTTTAACTGGAGTTAATAGTGATTATATCGAGGAATATTATTCTCTGTACCTTCAAAATCCCAAATTACTATCAAAAGATTGGATTGAATTTTTTGATGGCCTAAAAGAAGATTCTAAAAATATCGTAAAAAATATAAAAGGCCCTAGCTGGAGTCCAAAAAAAATTGAACCAATAATTAAAAATAAAGTTAATGAAATAGATACTGAAGAAGAAATATCAGAGTCTAGTATTGTTAAGCAAGCATCAAAAGACTCAGTTAGAGCAATAATGCTTATTAGGGCTTTTAGAATAAGAGGTCATTTACTTGCAAATCTTGATCCGCTTAAATTACAGATAAAAGATGAACATCCTGAGCTTAATCCAGAAACTTATGGATTTGGTAAAAAAGATTATAATAGAAAAATTTTTCTTGATGGTGTGCTAGGTATTCAATATGGAACATTAAAAGAAATCTTGGCAATTTTAAAAAAAACTTATTGTTCTACTATAGGATACGAGTTTATGCACATGAGTGACCCAGATGAAAAAACTTGGATACGAGATAGAATAGAAGGTCCAGAAAAGGATATAAATTTCACTGATAATGGCAAAAAAGCAATATTAAATAAAATTATCGAAGCGGAAGGCTTTGAAAAATATTTACAGGTTAAATTTGTGGGTACAAAACGATTTGGGCTAGATGGAGGAGAATCTTTAATTCCAGCTTTAGAACAAATTATAAAAAAAGGTGGAAATTTAGGAGTAAAAGAAATTAAGATCGGCATGCCTCATCGAGGAAGATTGAACGTTCTCGCGAATGTGATGGGCAAACCATATCAAGCTATCTTTAGTGAGTTTTTTGGTAAAAGCATTTCAGCTACAAAAGAGTTTGAAGGTGACGTTAAGTACCATTTGGGTGCTTCATCAAATAGAGAATTTGATGGAAATATTGTTCACATTAGTCTTACAGATAATCCGTCTCATTTAGAAGCTGTTAATCCTGTGGTATTAGGCCAGGTAAGAGCTAAACAATTTTTTCATAAAGATCCATCAAGAAAATCAGTTGTGCCTGTTTTAATTCACGGAGACGCTGCATTCGCTGGGCAAGGAGTTGTTGCTGAATGTTTTGCGATGTCAGGATTACCAGGCCATAACATTGGAGGAACAATTCATTTAATTGTAAACAACCAAATTGGTTTTACAACAGCTCCAAGATTTGCTAGATCTTCTCCGTATCCATCAGATGTCGCTAAACTCTCACAGGCACCAATATTTCATGTAAATGGTGACGACCCTGAAGCAGTTGTGCATTGTGCAAAAATTGCTACGGAGTACAGGCAAAAATTTAATAGAGATGTCGTAATAGATATGGTTTGTTACAGAAGATTTGGACACAATGAAGGCGATGAGCCCTCATACACACAACCGATAATGTACAAAAAAATTAGGTCACATCCTACGACATTAACTATTTATAGCAAAAAAATATCATCTGAAGGACTATTGGAAGAACAAGCAATAGAGACAAAAAGACTTGATTACAAAAACTTTTTAGAAAAAGAGTATAACGCTTCAAAAAATTATAAATCTGAATTGAAATGGTATGAGGGAGTTTGGTCAAGATTTAAACCTGGCTTAGGTAAAGACAAAAGAGGAGTCAGTGGGGTTGATAAAAAAACAATTGTTGAAACTGGAAAAAAAATATCTGAAATACCTAATAATTTTGTTGTCCACAAAACACTTAGAAAAATATTTGAGCAAAGAAAAAAAATGTTTACTGAAAACTCTCCTATTGATTGGTCAACTGCTGAATTACTTGCGTTTGGAACCTTATTAACCGACGGTTTTTCAGTAAGGTTGTCAGGACAGGACTCTGGAAGAGGCACGTTTAGTCAACGACATTCAGTTTTAAGACATCAAGAAAATCATGATAGATACATCCCATTAAATAATTTAGCTAAAAAACAAAAAAAATTTGAAATTATCGACAGCCTTTTGTCGGAACTAGCCGTTTTGGGATTTGAGTTTGGATATTCTTTGTCAGAACCGGAGACCCTAGTTATTTGGGAAGCTCAATTTGGAGATTTTGCAAATGGAGCTCAGGTTATAATAGATCAATTTATCACATCAGGAGAGATAAAATGGGGGAGAGCTAGTGGTTTAGTTTTATTATTGCCACATGGATATGAAGGTCAAGGACCAGAGCACTCTTCCGCTAGGTTAGAGAGGTTTCTACAGATGTGTGCAGGTGAAAATATACAAGTTGTGAATTGTACTACACCTGCAAATTATTTTCACGCTTTAAGAAGACAAATGCATCGAGATTTTAGAAAACCCTTGATAGTTATGACACCAAAATCTTTATTAAGAAACAAAAAATGCGTCTCAAACATTGAGGATTTTTCAAAAAAAAATAGTTTTCATCGCGTTTTAGAGGATCATGCTTATATAAAGGGTTCGCAAATTATAAAGTTAAAGTCTGATAATAAAATAAAAAAAGTGATAATGTGCTCGGGAAAAATATATTTTGACTTGCTGGATGCAAGAGATAAAGCAAAAAATAATGAGGTCATTTTTGTTAGAATAGAACAGCTGTATCCTTTTCCGGCCAAGACATTAGCAAAAGTTTTAAAAAGATACGAGCATGCTGATTTTGTTTGGTGTCAAGAGGAGCCGAAAAATATGGGAGCCTGGAATACTGTAAGGAATTATATAGATAGAACTCTTGAAATAATTGATTTCAAAAATAAAAAAGTTAAATATATCGGAAGAAATGCCTCATCCACAACTGCGACTGGAAATTATAATAAACAT
>MDSZ01014643.1_pt1 | contig 14414 bp, 4 predicted proteins | sample 811201 | NCBI WGS metagenome assembly MDSZ01 (sample SAMN05326647, study PRJNA326480) | marine metagenome | isolation source: seawater | place: Indian Ocean: North | collected 2010
AATGATATTGAAAATCAAAAGTTTCAATTATCAAATACAAATGCTGATACTTCATCACTAAGAGTTCGTGTTCAAGAAAATCAAGACTCAAACTCATTTGATAGCTATCAGCAATTTACTACTTTACAACAAGTAGATTCAACTAGTCAAGTATATCACTTACAAGAAAACTCTAGTGGATTTTATCAAATATATTTTGGTGATGGTATTATAGGTAAGAAACCAGTAAATGATAATATTGTAACACTCGATTATTTAGTTACTGATGGCACAGCTGCAAATGGTGCTAATTCATTTACTCTTACTACAGATTTTCCAACTTTAACTGGTAATGTTACAAATACTGTAACTACAATAAATGCTGCATCTGGTGGTACTGAACCGGAAACAACAGAGTCAATTCGATTTAATGCACCTATTACTTTCCAAGCACAGGATAGGGCAATTACTTCACAAGACTATTCTGCTATTATACAAAGAAACTTTGCTAACATTGAATCAATTTCTACGTGGGGTGGAGAAGATCAAATTGTTCCTGAATTTGGTAAAGCTTATATAAGTATTAAACCATTAATCGGTGATGCACTTACTGAAGCTGAAAAAACTTCTGTAAAAAATATTTTAATAAGTAAAAATATTGTATCAATTACTCCAGAAATTATTGATCCTGAATTTACAAATATTGAACTTGATGCTTTATTTAAATATAATCCTGCTCTCACAAGTAGGTCAAAACCAGCTATTGAGTCATTAGTAAAAGATACAATTCTTGATTATAACTTTAACCAATTAAATAAATTTGATGGTGTATTTAGACACTCAGAACTTTTAGGTCTTATCGATAATTCTGATCCAGCAATTACAAGTAGTACTTTGAGACCTCATATGTTTAAAACAATTACTCCTTCAACTGTAAAAGCAAAAAATAATTTTACTCTTACTTTTATTGGACAATTCTTTTTACAAGCTGGTACAGATTTTAATCTTTCAAGTAGTGCATTTAAAATTGGTGGTGTTGATCATTTCTTTGGTGATATTCCAATTTTAAATTCTACAGATACTCGAACAGTTGTTGTATATAAAGTGGTAAATTCTGTTAATACAATCGTTGTTCCAGATGCAGGATTAATTAACGCAACAACTGGTATTATTACTTTAAACAATTTTAATCCTGATGATACAACAGATATAAGAGTTACAATTACTCCTAAGTCATTAGATCTTGCACCAAAACGTAATCAAATAATTGATATAGAATCTTCACGTATATTTGTAACTGGCTCAGTTGATAATATTGCATTCTCAGGACCATCTGGTGCAATCGATTATCAAACAAACTCTAGATTGAGATAATTTATGGCAACTCAAAGTTTAAAAAACCTAGATTCTTTTTCTCGTGGTTATATTGAAAAAGTCACATCTAAAGTAGATTTTGGTACTACACTTCGTGGTACAATGAATGCAACTCCTATTACTGATGGATTACAATTTACTTTAACTGATGCTGCAGAACCAGTAAATAATCAGGCCGGTAGTGGTGGCACTAGTACATTTCAATTCGAAGATGCATCAGTCATAAGCGGTGTAAAAATTGGTCAGGTTGTTGCAGGTATTGGTATAAAAGGTATACCGCGAGTAACTGCAATTAGTGCTGATGAAAAAACAATAACAATCGATTTACCTCAAACTTTAGCGGCTGGAACTATTCTTACGTTTAGTGATACGAATGCTGGATTAGAACAATACAGTTTAACTGGTTCAACTAAACGAAGATCAAAAGAAGATATTCGAATAGAAGATTTAGTTCCTTCAGAACTTTTAGAATATGCTACAAGTCAAGCTTATGGTGATAATGAAACTGGTGGTATTCGATCATTTATAGAATCATATTATCAATTTTTAAATCTTGAAGAATTCCTTTATAAAGATGAAGTAACTCTTGAAGATATTGTAATTGATGGTACTGCAACTTTTAGAATTTTAGATCCTGATTTAAAAAATAATCAATTTTTTGTAAAAGGCCTTGTTGAAAGCGCAAAGTTTTTTGATGAAAATGATTTGCCATTAATTGTAGGAGATGAAACTCTTGCAGCAAGACCTTCTGGAACAAATATTACTTTAAATGATACTGCTGTACTTACAATTGGTAGATCTTATATCATTACTGATTTAGGATCAGAAAGTGCAGCAAATGTTAAAACTGATTTAGATTTATTAATTGAAGAAGATCTTCGTCAGGAATCATATGCAGTAAATGATATATTTGTTGCAATAAATGATGGTACTGCTTTAGCAAATGCAAACGATATTATTGTTCAAGAAATAATAGAACCACTTGCTGAAGTTGATATTCGAAGATCAAATATAAGAATTACAAATGGTAATAATTTGCCAGGCCAATTAGCTAATGCAGTAGATACTGGAAAAACAGTTATTATAAGCGAGTTACCTGCTCGTTTAAATAAGAAAAAATTAAAAATGACTACGTTTTTACAGTATTATGTAAATTCAAATCCATCATATCGTTTAAACACTTTAGAAGATTCTTTAAACATAAATGAAAATGATGAAGAATTTTTAGATATGATGCAAAAAGAAATTGCACCATCAATTTCTAAATCAACAAACGTAAATAAACGAGCTTTATATCAAAGACTTATAGATTTCTATAGAGTAAGAGGATCAAAAGATTCTGTTGAAACTTTCTTTAAATTATTTTTTGGTGATGAAGAAATCGAAGTTAAATATCCATGGGATAATACATTAAAACCTTCAGAAGGTAATTTCGATAGTCAATCTTTACAAGCTGCAGATTTTAGTATATCAGCAACTGTGACAGGTACAGGCGCTGATACAAATGGCGATATTTTTGGTTGGAGTGTTGATGTTGATGGTAATACTATGATCACTGGAGCTCCTAATGAAGATACTGGCGGCGCAAATAGAGGTAAAGCTTTTGTATACGTAACTGCTAATGATGGTGTTACTTGGACAGAACAAAAAGTTTTTCAATCAAGTTCTCCTGCTAATGATGATTTATTTGGTCGTATTAATAGAATTGAAGGAGATACTGCAGTCATTGCAGCGCCTGGCGGAGGTTATGTAGAAGTATGGGAAAGATTTGTAAATAGCTCTGGTAATCTTGATTGGGCATTTAATACTCGATTACAAAAACCTGATGGTGTTGGTACTGCACATTACGGAAGACAAGTAGAATTACATAATGGTTATCTTGCAGTTGGTGCGGCCGCTGTTACAAATGCCAATACAGTAGATGGTGCATTATACATTTATAAACAAGTTGGATCAACTTGGAATCTTAATCAAACTATACAAGCAGACGTAAGTTTATTTACAGTAAATCCTGATGGATCAAAATGTCAAGACGGCCGAGGATTTGGTGCAAGTTATGCTGGCCCTAGACATATTGCTATGTTAAATGAATACCTTGTATTAGGATTTCCAAATTATGGAGATACAGCTACAAATTCTGGTATAGCTATTATCTATAAAAGAGATACTGCTGGACAATATCAACAAGAAGCTGTAATTCGACCTTCCTTTGGAGAAAAAGCAAATGCTAGATTTGGTCAATCTGTTGATATATCAATCGATTCTTCTGATCAATTAATTGTTGCAATTGGTAATATGAATGGTGCAAGTATTGCTGCAAGGGTTCATATATACGGAAGATCAATTGAAAATGGAGCTGCAGCTTGGAATGAAATAACTGTTATTACAGCACCAACAAATAGACCTAATCGATTTACACATTTATTTGCTGCTTCACTTGCATTAAAAGATGACAATTTAATTGTAGGCGATCCAGGTTTAACTAGAACAACTGATCGTTCAGGTAATACAATCGTTGGTCAAATTGGATTAGTTCATCAATATGAAAGAAGCCAAGGTATCTGGAAAACTGAACCTGATGTAACAACTGAATCTCCAAATAGTGTAGGAAATGATTATTTTGGCTGGTCATTAGCAATATCAAAAGATACAAATAATTATATTATTGCTGGTCGCCCGATGAGAAATTCAACTGTGGCGACTGATGCTGGTAAAGTTCATGTATTTAATCGACCAGTACAACCGGGCAAATATTTAGATAGTAAAGGTCATTTATCTGATAATCAAAAACTTCATGATTCAGATCGTTTTCAAAAATTTTCATATGTAGTAAGAGCACCAAGAAACGTTGCTCAATGGGAGGATGTATATAGTAAATTAGTACATCCAGCCGGATTTAAATTTTTTGGTGAAATATTAATTATTACAAAACTTGTAAGAGACTTTTTAGGAGATAATAATCGAGAAGTTACAGTAAGTGGATATACTGATCCTTTAATTGCTTACGCTTCTTCTCCTGCATTTAGAAAAACTTTATCTTCGATGCCAGGTGTTCAGCCAGGTTATATAGGTGTTGAAGACGTTGGTTTACTTATTGAAGCTCTTGGATCTTTGTTTGGTCCACTTGGTATTGCAAAAACAAATAAAAATGCTAAACTTGATATTACTTCTGTTGGATCAAGTGGAGAAATTACAGGTATATCAATTGCGGAACGTGGTTCAGGATATGCAAGTGCACCAACAATTGCAATTTCAGGTGGTGGTTCAAGCGGTACAGCAACATGTACAATTAATTCTAGAGGTGAAGTAAATAGCGTTACAATTACTAATGCAGGTACTGGATATTCAATTGAGTCTGCAGCAACAATTCAAACATTAGCTCAAGTTTCAAGTTCTGGTACAGTATCTCAAATTGGTAAAGATAGTTCTACTACTTTAGGTTTATTCTTTGCATCATTTGGAAATAGAAAATTTAGAACATTACCAACAATTGTTATAAGTGAACCTGATGCAAGAGATGCAATAGGTACTGCCTTAGCAACAAACGTTCAAGCAACTGCTACATTTACTCATAGTAGTATAAGTGCTGGATCTTTCGTGATTGGTACAGAATATAAAATTACATCTGCAGGTAATACTGATTGGTTAGCAATTGGTGCACCTAATAAAAATGTAGGTACAATCTTTAGAGCAACAGGAGCTGGATCAGGTAGTGGTACAGCAACTGATTTTAAAATTACAGGATTTACAGTCACTGAAGCTGGTAATGGATATTTAAATGATCCAGAACTTACAATTGAAAGTAATCCTACAAAAGAAAAACGTGTTCCACAATATGAACACAAGAAAATTATTCCGTCGAACGTTATAGATAATTCAATTACTAGCGTAGTTTCATTACATCAAACTAGAGCTCAAGTTGCAAATAATTATTATAATCGAAAAGATTATGGCCAAACTTCATTTATGAATGGAATTAAAAAATTTGGTGGTAATTATAACATAAGAGAGTTTAGTAATATTACAATAGAAGAAATGAATGGAACAACGAACGAAGGAACTAATATAAATAAAAATAACATTCAAACAACTATTTTTACTGATTCAGTATAGGATAAAATTATGGCAGCAATCGTCTCATCAAATTTTCGTTCATTGAATGCACAAAATTTCAAAGAAGATGTAACAGCAACGGGAAGCAATGTATACATCGGTCTTGGAAAACCTAGTGCATGGACAACATCAACAGGTACAATTACCGATAGTACACCACCTTTACCGAGTGATGATATCGATGATTTAAACGTAGCACGTAAACAGCTTTTAGGAATAAAGAAAATAGCTGATGATGATATATCACATGTATGCCCAAGGCATGATTGGACAAGTGGTAGAACTTACGTTGCATGGGATTCAAATGATCCAGATATTTTTGAAAAAGCTTTTTATGTTTTAACTGCTGATTTTAAAGTTTACAAATGTTTATACTCGCCAGGAACTGCAGTTTCAGATGTTCCTACAAGCACTGCAGCTGCTCCTTTTTCAACTGCAGATAACTATGTTTGGAAATATATGTATACAATTTTAGCTGCTGATTCAGAAAAGTTTTTAACAACATCATATATGCCAGTTAAAACATTGCCAGTAAGTGTTACAGTTACCGTTCCAGCAACAACAAGTGCAGCAACTACTATTGTTATTTCAGAGGAAAATCCGGATTTACTAGTAGGTATGACTGCTACTGCTGCATCTAACGGTACATTAACAAGTACTCCTAAAATTACAGCAATTAATGGTACAACAATTACTGTTGATTCAAACATTGCTACAAATGCAACTAATACAACTGTAACATTTAGTGATTTCGAAACTACTGATTCTAGATATGCTCAACAACAAGCACAAAAAACTTCTGAAAGTTCATATTCAAATGTTCGAGGAATTGAAAGAATTCTTATTACTGCACAAGGTAGTGGTTATCCAGATAATGCATCAACAGTTACAATGACAATTAGTGGTGATGGATCAAATGCAGCAATTACAGTTACTGATGCAATGATTAATAGTTCAGAACAATTTGTCATAACTTCTCATATTCCAAATAATAAAGGAACTGGTTATACAGTTGCTAAAGTAGATATTGCAGATAGTGGCGACGGAGTAAATGCAACTGCAAGAGCTATTATTGCTCCAGGCAAAGGTCATGGTACTGATCCTGTAAGAGAACTTGGTGGGTTTTATATTGGAGTTAATACACAAATTAGTGGTGCAACTGATGCGACTGATATTGTAAATACAAATGATTTTAGACAAATTATGTTACTTAAAAATCCATTAACTACTGGTGGTGTTAAGTTAACTTCATCTACTGCAAGAGGAACTAAGTTTTTAAAATTTGCAACGGAAAGTGAACATGATGGTACTGATGTATCTATAGCCGCTGTTGCAACCGCAGCTTTGACAGGTGATCCTGTTATGACAGGTGATACTTCTGGTGCTGTAGCTTATGTTACTGCAGTTGATACAACAGCAGATGATATAAAAGTATATTATCATCAAAATGAAGTTACAGGATTTAAGAACTTTACAGATGGTGAGACAATAGATTTTACAGTTGCTGGTTCTGCTATATCAGGAGCAAGTAATGTAAATCTATTAAATAGTGGTGCAACTCAAGCAGCTGGTTTTGATACAAGTTCTGGTGAAATATTATTTCTTGAAAATAGAGATCCTATTCAAAGAAGTAGTACACAGGTTGAAGACGTTAAATTAATTATAGAATTTTAAAGAGAAATAAACTATGGCAATTACAAAAGTTAATAATGTATTTTCGGGTTATGCCCTTGATGATTTCGATGAAACTAAAAATTATCATCGAGTATTATTTAAGCCAGGTGTTTCTGTACAAGCTCGAGAACTTACTCAATTACAAACTGCATTACAAAAACAAATAGATTATCATGGACAATATTCTTTTGTCGATGGTGCAAGAGTGATTGGTGGTAAAGTTAGTATTGATATTAATTATGATTTTATTCAAATTGAAGACGTATTTAGATCTTCAATATCAGGTGGTTCAGTATCTTATACTTCATCTTCATATCTTGATGAATTAGTTGGTACAACTCTTACAGGACAAACAAGTACATTAAAAGCTAAAGTATTACAAGTTATAACTGCTGGTGGTGTTGATGCAAATGACTCAACTAAAACCGGTATTTTAGATTCAGGCACATCGGATCCGATCACAGTATATATTAAATATATTCGAAGTGATGCAACAGGAGATGCCGATACTGCTGCAGATACAGTCTTTACTGCAGGTGAAGTTCTTACGCAATCAGGTGGTTCATCAACTCGTTATGTAAAAGTTGGTGGTTTGTCAGCAGCAAATGCTACTTCAACAGAATATGTTGGAACAACTCCGGGTGGAGATAGTACAAATGGTGGATCTTCAATTTCTGCAGCTGATGCTGTTGGTACAGGTTCCGTTGCTCATATAGAAGAAGGTTCATATTTTATAAATGGTACATTTGTATATGTTGCAGAACAAGATTTAATTTTAAATAAGTATTCTGCAACTCCATCATTTCTTATTGGTTTAAGTGTAACCGAAAGTATTGTTACTTCAACGACTGATTCGTCGTTAGTTGATAATGCAAGTGGATCACCTAATGAAGCAGCTCCTGGCGCAGATCGATATAAAATTCTTGCTACACTTGTAAAAACAGAAGATGATGGTACCATCAATAGTACATTTGCTAATTTTATTAATTTACTTCGAATTAAAGCAGGTGTTGTACAAATAAATAATGCAGACACATCTGGAAATACTGAATTAACTGCAAGATTAGCACGAAGAACATCTGAAGAATCAGGTGATTATTCTATTAAGCCATTTAGATTTGATATTCGTGAACACTTAGATGATGGTGCTGGTAATGGCGGATTATTTCTTTCAGGTAGTGGCGGATCTGCTACAAAAATTGCGGTAGGAGTTGAGCCAAATACTGCGTATGTACAAGGATTTAGATATGAAAACATTGCAACTAAATATCTTGCAATTGATAAACCTCGTACTCATACAAGTAAAAAAGCAGTTAACTTTCAACTTCCATTAGGTAATTATGTAAAAGCAACATTATCGACAGTAAGAGGTATACCTGACGTAAATAATAATACAATTGCTACTTTACAAACCGGATCAGATGCTGCAGACGGTATTTGTCACTTTACATCAATAACTAATTTAGCTTCTAATAATGCAGGTCGAACAGAACAATCAGTTGTTAAAACTGAAGGAGATACTGGTTTTACTGTTACTAGTGGAACTAATGGATCTGGTTTAAAAATTCGAATTACAACTGATGCAGCTTTATCAACTAAAATTGAAATATTAGAATCTGGTACTGGTTACGATACTGATACACAATTAACAATTACTGATGGAGATATATTAGGTGGTAGTGCTGGCGATATTGTACTAAGTGGTGCTAAAAAAGGTATTGGTACTTGTCGTATAAGAGATTTAACATATGAATCTGATACTCTTGTTAGAATTTATTTGTATGATATCAATATAACTGGTAATCAAACAAGTGAAAATTCTTTTGCAAATGTTGCAAGAATACATCAAGTTGATGGAACTTCAAACTCAACTGATTTTGCTGCAACATTATCGACAACTGGAACTCTTTTTGGAACAGAAAATAATTCATTAGTTTTTCCATTACCATATAGTGCAATAAAAGATGTTGCAACTACTGTTAAACCTATTTATCAAATAAGGAAAAAATTTCAAGCTGATAGAAGCGCAACAACTCATAGTTTTAGTATAGCTGCAACAGAATCATTTGTTTCAGGTAGTGCATATATTGCTCAACATAATAATGCACCAACATTATATACAAACATTTCTTATGATTCAGCTAATGATCAAATTGATATAACAGGTTTAACAGATAATACTAATCATTTTCAATTAATTGCAACTGTTCAAAGATCAGGCGCTACGAGTACAAGAAAAAGTAAAACTTATACAACTCCTGCAGAAGCAACAATTGAATTTGATGGAACAAATAGAGCATTATTAAATAAAGCTGATGTAAAAGAAATACTTTCACTATATAATAAAGACAAACGAGTATCATTTGCTACTCATGGAAGTACAGCAAGTACTAATGGTGGAAGTACAATTAATATGGCTTCTGCAGATATATCTACAATTAAAGTTGGTATGACAGTAAGTCTTGTTGATTCAGAAGCTGCTACAAGTCCTCCTACAGTTTATGGTAAAGTTCTTTCAGTTAATAATAGTACTGATGTCATTACACTCGATAGAACAGTAGCTACTATGCCAGCTGTAGGTAAAACTCTTAATTTTGATGTTGATGTAAAAGCTAACTTTGAACTTGATAGTGGTCAAAGACCTAACTTTTACGAAGAAGGTGCGTTAGTTCCAATTGGTTCACAAGCTGCAATGACCTTAGCTGTTAAATATGCTTACTATGAACATGGAGCTGGTGATTATTTTACTGCTGATTCATATCAATCAGGTCAATACGATACAATACCATCATTTCAATCTCCAGGTGGAGGATCTATTAGTTTAAGAGATGCAATTGATTTTAGGCCATTAAAAGCTACAACCGGAGGTATTACTCTTGGTAGTGAATTTACAACTGGTACTGGTGGTGTATTAACAGCAATGCCAAAACCAGATTCAAATGTAATTGCTGACATGGATGTTTATTTACCTCGTATCGATAAAATTATAATTAATCGTAGTGGTCAATATTCATCTATTCAAGGCGTACCTGCAGAATATCCAGAAATACCTTCAGATATAGATGATGCAATGACAGTTGCTACTCTTGAACTTGATGGATATATGTATAATATTAAAGATCAACAAATACATCCTCATGAGCATAAAAGATATACAATGAAAGATATTGGAAGAATTGATGATCGTGTTAAAACACTTGAATATTATACTTCTTTAAACTTTTTAGAAAATCAAGCTGCAAATGAATTTATGGCCGATGGAACTAATGGCCAAAGATTTAAAAATGGTATTTTTGTAGATTCATTTAAAGGTCATCAAAATTCATTTACTTCTCATCCTGATTATCAAATAGCTATTGATAGAGAAAGAGGTTTAATCAGACCTCATACAAATGTTCAAAACCTTTCGTATGAAAGATATGCAAATGATACTGCAACAAGTGGAACAGAACCTAAAAATTCTACGATTGTACAAAATAATTCTATATACACATTACCATTTACTCATGAAGCTTTAATTACACAGCCTTATGCATCTTATGCTGAAAAAGTTAATCCATATAATATATTTACATGGGGTGGTATTTGTGAATTATCTCCTCAATCTGATGAATGGAAAGATACAGAACATCGTCCTGATATTGTACTTGATAATGAGGGTGTATTTAATTCATTAATGGACGGCATTAATGAATCAGGTGTATTAGGTACAGTTTGGGGTGAATGGGAAACTAATTGGACAGGAACAAGAACTTTTGGCCGAGCCTTCATTTGGCATGGCGCTAATATTGGACGAACGTGGGACCTTGTTGATACTGAAAGAGATGGAAGAAGAAGAACAAGAACATTTCAAAGAGGTGATATAATTACTTCTAGACAATCAAGAACAGGTCTTAGAAATGACGTAGTTATTGATACTGAATTAGAAACAATCGGAGATCGTGTATTAGAAACATCGTTTATTCCATTTATTCGATCTAGAAAAATATATTTTAAAGCTCAATTAATGAAGCCAAATACAAAAGTATATGCTTTCTTTAATGGAACAAGTGTTGCAAATTACGTAAGAGAAGAATCATTTGCTGAATTTTCTACAAGAAGTAATACTGCAACTTTATATACTGATGATACTGCACACCATGCTGGTGCATCTGTATTAACGACTGATGATTCTGGTAAAGTTGAAGGATCTTTTGTTATACCAAATACTTCTACTCAAAGATTTAAAACTGGTGTAAGACAGTTCAGATTAAGTGATAGTGCAACAAATGATACGAATGCAGAAACAACCTTTGCTGAAGCTGATTATCATGCTGTTGGTATATTAGAAACAAGAGAAAGAACAATTTTAAGTACAAGAAGACCAAGAGTTGTAACAACTGAATTAAATGATAATCGTACAATTGAAGATAGAAGCGGATTAGAAACTCGAACAGAAGTTGATTGGGTTGATCCACTTGCTCAAACATTTTTAGTTGATCAATCAGGCGGTTTATTTATTTCTAAACTTGATATATTTGTTGCTCAAGAAGATTCATCTATTCCATTAAATGTTTCTATTCGAGAAGTTGAAAACGGTATACCTACACAAAGAATAGTTCCGGGCACAGATCAAATTGTTTATCCAGGTTCAATTACACCTGATGCATCTGACGGATCAGAAGCAACTACAGTAACATTTGATTATCCTGTATATCTTACTGAAAGAAGTGAATACGCAATTGTACTTATATCTCAATCAGATAATTACAAAGTTTGGGTTGCAGAGCAAGGACAAAATGATGTTCAAAATCCTACGTTTAGAATCAATAAGCAACCTTATAACGGTGTATTCTTTACATCTCAAAATGCTTCGACTTGGACACCTGAGCAAAATAAAGATTTAAAATTTACTTTATATAGAGCTAAGTTTACTATAAATGGTAATACTGCAGCAAGAACTGCAAACTTTGTAAACTCAGCAATACAACCAAGCAAATTACCAAATAATCCATTTACTTATGTAAGCAATAGTACTCATACTGTTATTCGTGTAAATCATCCGAATCATGGTATGTATTGTGGGCCACAAGCTGGAGACGCAAGTCATGCAAATAAAGTTACAATTGCAGGATTTGTAGATGGTGATAATGGATTGGCTGCAAGCGCAGTAAATGCTGCACATGATGTTCATGATATTGAGCTTGATTCATATTGTATTACAGTAGATAATGATGCTGCAACTACAACTGGAATAACTGGTGGTGGTAATGCCATTACAGCAATTGGTAATATACAATTTGATGCTTTATATCCAGTAAATCAAAGTTTAATTATAGATGGTACATCAACAGATGTAAAACTAAGTGCATTTACTGGTAAGTCAGTTGATGGTGCAGATACTGTTCGTAGCCAAGCTATGAATTACACAAAACTTTCATCTCAATTAGACCTAGAACCTAATGCTACTAATTACTTTGATTTTCCACTTGTAATCGCATCTGCAGCAAATGAGGCTATTAAAACAACGGGTTCAGATTTCTTAAGTAAATCTTCTGCTATAAGTGTTACATTTACAAGTACATCAGATTTTCTATCTCCTGTACTTGATGGTACAAGATGTTCAGTATATGCAATTCAAAATAGAACAAATGATGCAACAGGTCATGAAGCAACATTACCGACTGGTGAAAGTGGTTTAAATAATCAATCAGATAATTATGGTGATACAGCTGCAGGTAGAACCTTTGTAGCTAATACATCTCCAGTTGGAACATCAGATGCAAATAGTTATATAACTAAAATTGTAACTTTGGCCGATGCTGCTAGTGTAATGAAAGTTCATGCAACAGTAGGTAGACCGCCTGGATCAAATGTATATCTATATTATAAAGCTTTAACGGCTGATCAAGTTGATGTTGATTTCAATACAATTGATTGGATTTATGCATCGCCTAGTTCAGCTATACCATTAACTGATACGATTGAAACAACAGAAGTTGATTGGGACATTACACCTGCAAAAGCATTTGTATATTTCGCATTTAAGGTTGTACTTACTTCAACTGATTCATCTACTGTTCCAACATTATCCGGCTTTAGAGCCATAGCAGCGACATAAAAATTATGCCTAGAAAAAAGAAACAAGCGGAATTATTACAAGTTGAAGAAAATACGGATTTAGTTCGTGATACTTCTTCCAATGCTATTATAAATACAAATAGAAGTGCTTATGAAGCACGATTAGCACAAATTGAAAAAGCTAAATTAGACGCTCAACAATCTCAAAAGATTGAAAAACTCGAGAGTGATGTTGAAGAAATTAAAAACTTATTAAAACAACTAGTGAGTAAATAATGGCCCAGAATAACGAAACAAGAGTAAATAAGAGTGCAACGTTTGAAGAGTGGAGACAGTCATCAAACTCTGTATCATTTGATTTAGGACCAACTGGAAGTAATTCAAATAAAAATCAAACGATTGATAATGAACGCGCTTTAGACGTTGAACCTAGATTAGGTGATCAGTATAAAACTTTTACAGCAAGTGCTGGTGATATATTCCATAGAGATACTACAAATATTCGAATTGATCTTCTTCCTGATGAATCAATTGATAATACTTCTGGATATATTATTTTTACAGGCTCACCAACTGTGTCTGGGTTTTCGGCTGGTGATGCAATACAACAAAAAGATGCATCTAGTAACGTAACATTTTCTGCTGAACTTGTTTCTATTTCTCAAACTAAAGCTTTAATTAAAAATGCAGTTGGAACATTTTCAACTGGTGTTGCTGACGTAAGTGATATTTTATTAACTTCAAATAATAGTACTAAAATAGATCATTTAAAAATCGTAAGACAAGAAACTGGTACACAACCAAAAGGTGCTGTACGTGTTTATAAAAAGAAAACTGGTGTTGATTATGGCGCAGGGACAGGCAAATATATTCGATTAACACAAGACGTGAGTGAAGTTCACGGTTTTCATATTCCAAAAAATACTCATTCTATTGCATTTCAATCATCAACAACTATACCTGGCACATTTTTAGAAGGCGAAAGAGTTTATCAAACAGCTAATAATGCTGCTGAAGCTAGTGATAATGTGGCCTCATTTACGGCTAAAATACTTCTTGCAACAAGTTCAAATGAACATGGATTCGATTCCAATGGTGGTATAATACTTTATGACGTAACTGGAAGTTATCAGGCTGATAAAGATTTAATTGGTACTATCCAAACTAGCGGCATCGATAATCACATTGATCAAGGTCAATATAGTGGAATTTCT
>MDSZ01095835.1_pt1 | contig 14414 bp, 10 predicted proteins | sample 811201 | NCBI WGS metagenome assembly MDSZ01 (sample SAMN05326647, study PRJNA326480) | marine metagenome | isolation source: seawater | place: Indian Ocean: North | collected 2010
ACTGGATTGAGTTTGGGGGATGGAGTGAGTGGCACGCCAGGAACAGCTTCCAACTATTCATTTGTTGGAGGAACCCACCAAATGAGTGTAACACAAAAACCGGTGACAATTAGTGGTTCAAGATTTTATGATTCAACTACAAATGTAAGTAGCTCTGATATTAACACATTTAATAATACAGTTGGTGGTCAAACTTTAGCAATAACAGGCTCCGGTTCAGTATCAACGGCATTAGCTGGATCTGGCAAAACAATTTCCTTAGGAACATTGACACTTACTGATGGCACTGGTTTGGCTTCAAATTATTCCTTAAGTAGTGGCACGTTTGATATTAATTCTAGGCAAGTTAATATTTCTGGCTCAAGAGTTTATGATGGAACAACAAATGTTAGTGGATCTGATCTTACAGTAACAACAGGTGTAGGCAGTGAAATTTTAACTCTCAGTGGGACTGGAAGCATAGCCAGCGCAATTGCTGGCAATGGAAAGTCTGTGACTACAGGGACGTTAGCATTAAACAACGGCAGCGGTAATTCAAATAATTATACAATGGGATCCATTACCTTAGATATCACTAAGAGAACGGTAAATGTTGATTTTGAGAAAACATATGATGCAACTACAAGTGTAGCAAGCAGTGATTTAAAATCAAATGGTATAACCAACACAGTTCTTGGACATTCTTTATCTCTCAGTGGATCAGGAGTTATGACTTCTGCGGGAGTAGGAGTGGATAAAACCTTATCCGTCGGCTCTTTGAGCCTAACTGGTGTCCAGGCATCAAACTATACTTTATCAGGTGGAGATCTCACAATTGATGTAAATCCTAGATTGACAAATGCAAGTGGCTCAAGACACTACGATGGAAGTTTGGTAGCACAAAGTAGTGTTTTCTCTACTTTTTCTAATGTTGTTGGTTCAGATACAGTTACTTTAAGAGGGAGAGGAACGATAACAACTACTGAGTCTGTTGGACCAAAAGGTGTTGCTGTTGGCACACTAGAGTCAGCCCATCCCAACTATATTTTAGGCTCTGCATCTTTGGTAGTAACCCAAAGACCAGTTAATTTGTCAGGCTCAAGAATTGCAAAGGGTAAATTGATCGTCGACTCAAGAGAATTAAGTATAAGCAATCTAGCTAATAATGAAAATTTAGTTTTAAGCGGATCGGGGTCAATTAATCAATCAAGACCAGGAACATCTCAAAGAATAAATTTACTTTCGCTTTCGATCTCTAATGGAAGCGGACCGCGTGCAGGACTCGTTTCAAATTATACCTTAATTGGTGGAAGCCACTTCATGAGGCTAAGACATAAATTAACTCATGCACAAAGAATTAGGAATATTTTAAATGCTGGTGTTTCCGGTAAGAGTGTGGTCAGGACTCCATCTAGAACGACCCATAGAAGAGTGCCAGCTGTTGCTGAAAGAATTTCAATTTCAACACCTGATCAATCAATAGAAGTGAGCCCATGTGTTTTAAAAAATGGCTACTGTAATTAAATATATAAAATTATAAAGAATTGTTTTCTCTACTTAAGAATAAAAAAATAAGAACTTGGTGTTTCCTTGATTTTGGTATTTCAAGTTTCCCTACCCTAATTCTTACATTTTTTTATGGTGCCTTTTATGCACGCCATATTGTTGGTGAAGAGACTTTAGGAACAAGTTTGTGGGGTTTTTCAATATCATTAGCTAGTTTGTTATCTTCAGTTATTTTTTTAGTTATTGTAATTAAAGGTTCATTACTCAAGAAAGGTTTGGATACAAAATTCTTTAGTTTCTTTTTTTTTGTTTTGATTATCTCAACAAGTTCACTATTTTTTTTCGATAATAATGCAAATAAATTCTATCCATTAATTTCAATTATTATCGCTTATATTTCGTTTGAATTAGTGAATCTGTTTTATAATACCTCACTTCATAAATTATCAACAAGTAAGGACTTTGGCCTCATTTCCAACTTTGGATGGGCATTTGGATATTTGGGAGGATTGTTGGCACTTTTTTTTGTGCTAATTCCAATGAGATTATTTGAAGACAGTAATAAACTTACAATTTTTACCTTTTTAATGGTTGGCCCATTTGTAGGTTTATGGGCATTAATTTTTGGTTACCCACATTTTAGAAGTTTTAAAAAAGTTAATTTTGATATACCTAAAGCCAGAGATTTATTAAAAAATTTTAAATTTTCCAATCAAAGTTGGTTTATCGTAAGTTACTTTTTTTTTAACAACGGTGTTATTTGTATATTCTCTTTCGCAAGCATGTTTGCATCTTTTTTATTCGGACTTAAAGAGTCACAGATACTTTTTATGGGGATATTTATCAATTTAAGTGGTATTGTCGGATGTCTACTGTTTGGGTTGATAGACAAGAAGTGGGGATCAGAAAAATGCGTTTTTACGAGCGTTTTTGCTTTAACACTTTTGACATCTTGGCTCTTTTTTGTAGAAAGTGTCAAAATATTTTGGATAACAGCAATTTTTATAGGTTTTTTCATTGGACCAACACAAGCCTCGAGTAGAGGCCTGATTTCAAAGCAAATTAAAAGCAAAAATCAGCTATTAGCTTTTTCAACTTATTCTTTATTGGGTAATATTTGCGCTATATTAGGGCCATTTTCGGTTGGATATTTTATAAATATTACAAACTCTGTGCGATACGGCTTGTTAATAATACCGTTATTTTTTGTTATCTCTTTTATACCTTATATTATAAAAAGATTAAAAAATTAATGCTTAAAATGTCGTATATTAGTAAATGCGATATTTACATTTAATTTCTTAGCTTCAGCTTTTATCTTTTTATCGTTTATTGATCCGCCAGGTTGTATAATAAAATTAATGTTATTTTTGGCACATAGTTTTACAATATCCGAAAAAGGAAAAAATCCATCAGAGGCTAAAACTATTTTTTGATTTTCATTGTTTTTCTTAATTTTTTTTATAGCTTGCTTCGCAGACTCAATTCTGCTTGTTTGTCCGACTCCAATTCCGATAGTCGCTTGATCAGCTGCAGCAACAATCGCATTTGAACTTACATATTTTGAAACTTTAAAAGCAAATAACATATCATCAATTATCTTTTTTGAGAGTTTTTCTTTATTATCAATAATAATTTCTTTAGTACTAACACTTTTTTTGTCCCTTTGTTGAATTAAAATAAAGTTTTGTGTGGATTTGATATGAAAATTTTCTTTTAATTTAGATGTTTTATATTTTATCAAAATGATATTTTTCTTAGAAGAAAGTAGAATCCTCGCTTTTTTTGAAAAATCTGGTGCTATAACTACCTCAGTAAAAATTTTATTTATAAGTGCAGCAGTTTTCTCTGTAAGTTTATTGTTGAAAGCCACTACTCCACCAAAAGCACTTATTTCGTCACACCTAAAAGCTTTTTCATAGGCTTTATGCTGTAATTTATCTAGAGCTACACCGCAAGGGTTGCCATGTTTTACGATTACACAACTACACTTGTTAAACTCAGTTGAAACTGAGATTGCTGATTCTAAGTCATAAATGTTATTAAATGATAGATCTTTTCCATGTATTTTTGTAAACGCACTTTTACCAAATTTATAGTATGCTGCTTTTTGATGTGGATTTTCACCGTATCTAAGATTAGAGATTTTGCTTAAAGGGATAGAAGACTTTGAAATACAGTAATCTGGGTTATCCCTATTAAACCAATTAGAAATCAAACTCTCATAATAAGCAGTCGTCTCAAAAGCTTTTGTTGCAAACAATTTTCGAGTTTTAATTGAAATTTGTCCTGTTTTTTGAATTTCATTTACAAATTGTTCATAATTTGAAGGATCAGATAATATTACTACATTTTTAAAATTTTTAGCTGCTGCTCTGACCATAGTGGGTCCTCCAATATCAATATTATTAATACATTCGAACTCGTCACTTTTATTTATCGAACTTACTTCTTCAAATGGATAAAGGTTTACAATTACTAAATCTATTGGGTGGGCTCCAATTTTCTTTAATTCTTTTAAATGTCTAATATTTTGTCTATCTGCAAGAATTCCAGCGTGTATTTTAGGGTGAAGTGTTTTTACCCTTCCATCCAGAATCTCATCACAGCCTGTTAAATCAGATATTTGTGTTAACTTTACTTTAGAATTGATCTTTTTAATATATTTGTAAGTTCCTCCCGTTGTTAATATCTCTACATCATGTTTAGATAGAAAATCAATAATTACATCTAATTTTGACTTGTCGAAGACAGAAACTAGGGCTCTTGAGATCAAATTTCCACTCATTTGTTTAATTTAGAATATTCTGGTAATAAATTCATTATCCGCTCATGTAAATTTTTATAGCTATTTTTTTTTATTTCAGAGATTAAATCATTAAAATTTTCAATATTTGTAGAAAAAGGATTTTCAGTTGCACATAAAATACCCTCTATGTCAGTTTTTTTTATTTTTTCTTCCCTAAAAAAAACTTCCTCCTTAAGTTTCTCTCCCTTCCTCAACCCGGTATATTCAATTTTGACATCATTGAGGTTTTTTCCCGCCAGACCCACCATCTTTTTAGCTAGATCTTTAATAAAAACTGGATTACCCATATCTAGAATATAAATTTCTCCATTATTTTTACTTTCAATTTGTGAAGAAATTAATACTAATTCAACTGCCTCACGGATTGTCATGAAATATCTTTTTACCTTTGAATGAGTAATTGTGATCGGTTTGTTGTTATTAATTTGATTTTCAAAAATCGGCACAACAGATCCAGTAGAACCCAAAACGTTACCAAATCTTACAATCGAAAAATTAGTCCTTTTCTTTTTTTTTGAAAACGCTTTTATATACTTCTCGCATAACCTTTTGCTGGCTCCCATAATATTCGAAGGGTATACCGCCTTATCCGTTGAAATAAATATTAACCTTTTGGTATTATATTTTAAACAAAGGCTACATAAATTTACTGTTCCCAGAAAGTTGGTTTTTAGGGCCTCAATTGGTTCATCTTCAACAAACGTTATGTGTTTAAGTGCTGCTGCATGAAAAATATAATCTGGTTTATATTTATAAAGTATTAGATCTAACTTTTCTTTATCTCTTATATCTGTCAAGCTGGCTATGCAGCTATTTTTTAATTCACTTGAAATTTTAAAAAGTGCAAATTCGTTATTATCTAACAAAATTAATTTTTTGGGTTTAAAATTTGAAATTTGCCTACTTAACTCACTACCTATACTTCCTCCGGCACCAGTTACTAATATTATTTTTTTGTTAAACTCAACGAGTTTACTAGTGTCATTAACATTTTGTTTTCTACCTAAAACGTCTTCAATTATGATTGGGGATGTATCATAGGTTTTTCTAGATAAAGCAAGGTTAGAGACTTTATTAATTTGTCCTATTGCAAATCCATTTTTTTTTGCAAATATATATAGATGTTCTATTACTTCCTTTTTTACTGTGTTGTCCGATATTATTATTCTTTCGGGACTAGGTTTGAGAAACTTTATTGATTGCATGTTAATTTTTTTAAAATTCTCTATAGATCCAACAATCGGAACATTGTGAATTCTTCTACCAACTGACTTCTCTTTGCTGGAAATTATCGCACTTACCTTGTAGGGCGAATTTTTATCCGACTGAGTGTATCTGATAAAGCTTTCCGAAGATGCATAATCACCAACTATTAAAGTTGAAATTTTAGGTATCAAATTACTTTTTAAATTATCTTTTATTATTCTGTAAAGCAACCTTGGTCCTATAGCAGAAAATATTGATATTATTAGCAATAACAATGGAAAGGATCTTGGAATATTCTCTAATCGAGTAGTTAAAAAGAGTAATGCTATGATTGAAAGTGTGCTTATGACAACACTTTTAACAATAGAATTTATTTCATGCATCGAAGCATATCGCCATATTCCGTGATAAAGTCCAAGTAAATTAAGAATTACGATATTGAGTATGGAAAAAATTATTGCGTATAACCACAAGTTAGAAAAAAGATAAAAAGCAGATTGAAACTCAAGTCTTAACCATAATGCAGAAAAAAAAGAAAAGACAAAGATTATGATGTCGTGGAAAATTGTAAAAAAAATTCTAACGCTCATGACTCTTTCTTAAATTAAATGAGTATAACAATGCTCCTGTAAATAAAAGAGAAAAAATTAATGACGTGATTGGATATTCTAAAGATGAAATAGAAAGTATAAGTAGTATCAAGTTTAATATGAAAACCCATTTTATAACATGTGAATGAGGATAGCCCTTTCTTATCACTTTTTGATAAAAATGTTTGCTGTGAGCTTGAAAAATATTCTCTTTTTTTAGTAATCTAATTAACAATGTAATTGTTGAGTCTAGGATATAATACATATTTATAATTAATAAAGGTAGTATAATTTTGCTTGTGAGAAAACATGACAAAATAATAAAACCGATTAAATAGCCCGAGGTAATCGACCCTACATCTCCTAAAAAAACCTTTGAGGGTGATTTATTAAATTTGTAAAAGGCTAAATAAACTGTAAATAAAATCACGCTTAAAATATGAAATTCGTTAGGGATGTGCCCAAAAATAGACAATATATTCAGACACATAGCGAAAGAGCAAACTTGAAGTGCAGTTAGACCATCAATTCCATCCATAAAATTGAAAACATTGATAATCCATATCCACGCTATTAGAAAAAAAAAAAGTATTGTTAGAGAAAATGTTGTTTTAAAGTTTTCAGCAAAGTTTAGGGAATTTAAATCATTCCACAATGGACTTAAAAACAATAGTAATGATACACTTACAACCGCAAACTGTGAAAAAAGTCTAACTCCTGTAGTGAGATTTTTTGCATCATCCACAAACGAAACTAAACCAAGACAACAACATAAAAAGGATATCATGACCCAGTTAAATAAATTAATATTTTGAGAATTTTCAAAATAAAGAATTATCAATGTTGAAATTAGTATTAGCGGTGTAAGAATAATACCAATGCCTTTTGGAGTTGGATTGATATGGTTACTTCTTTTACTTGGATAATCTATCATAGATTTTTTTGATAAAATAAAAATAGATTTTTTAATTACATACAGTGAAAAAAAATATAAAAAGATTGAGTAAAGGATAATCATGATAAAACATTACTATATCAAAAATAAATAATGAATGAAAAAAAAATAGCAATTTTGGGATTAGGTTATGTAGGACTTCCGCTTGCAGTTAATCTTTGCAAACATTTTGAAGTTATTGGTTATGATATTTCTAGTCAAAGAGTTGAGGATCTCAAAAAAGGCGAGGACCAAACACACGAGGTAACAAAGACTCAATTAAATATTTCGTTTTCTAAAAATCTTAAGCTGACAAGTGATATTAAACAGATAAACAATTGTAATATTTTTATAGCCACAGTTCCAACGCCAATTGATAAAAGTAATAAACCAGATTTTCGACCCTTGATAAATGTATGTACGAAAGTAGCTAAGGTTTTAAAAAAAGGAGACATTGTGATTTTTGAGAGTACGGTTTTTCCTGGAGCTACTGAAGAAATTTGCTCACAGGAGCTTGATAAAAATAAAGATTCTTTAAAATCAGGCATAGATTTTTTTTTAGGTTACTCTCCAGAAAGGGTAAACCCTGGTGATAAACTGCGAACAATTGACAAAATTGATAAGGTTATCTCAGGACAAAATAAAAATGTAGAGAAGGTTTTGAAGGAAATATATGGCAAACTTACTTCGGGTAAAGTTTTTTTGGCTAAAAACATTAAAGTTGCAGAGGCCTCCAAAGTAATTGAAAATGCGCAGCGGGATATAAATATAGCATTTATAAATGAAGTTGCTAAGATTTGTGTTAAACTTAACATAAGTGTTTATGACGTCCTTGAAGCCTCAAAAACTAAATGGAACTTTCTACCTTTCACTCCTGGGCTTGTTGGCGGCCACTGTATTGGTGTTGATCCGTATTATCTATCCCACAAGGCGGAAAAATTAGGTGTTAAACCCGAGGTAATTTTATCTGGTAGAAAAACAAACGATCAAATGACAAAGTTTGTGTTCAAACAAATTAAAAAGATGTTAAAGGGTGATTCAAAAGTACTTTTCTTAGGAGTAACTTTCAAAGAAGATGTTCCTGATTTAAGAAATTCAAAGGCACTTGAGTTGCTTAGTTATTTTAATAATTCTAAATTTAATCTTACTGTAAACGACCCTTTTGTTAGTAGCGATGGTTATAAGAGTTTTAAAGAAATAGAAAAGAATTTTTTTGATGCAATTATACTCACAGTTCCTCATACCTTCTATAAAACTAAACTAAAGAGCATCCAAAAAATGGCAAATAAAAATGGTATTATATTTGATATCAAAGGAATTTTTAGGAATAAAAATATTCCAAACTATTGGTCTCTTTAGTCAATTAATAATTTTAAACAACCATTTTATTTTTTTATTTGCAATAACATTATCTTTAATCAGAATATGGTTGTTTTTCTGAACTTTTTTTCCCTCACCCAAGTAGATACCCTCCCCTATCTCTAATACTGGTTCTGAGCAAATAAATTCCCAACCTATATTATTTTTTAATCTTAAAACAACTTTTCTTCTGCTTGAAGTAACGTTTAGTTCAATTTCAGGATGGATATGAAATAAAATATAAATTTTTCTTGCTATACTTTTACAGTGTTTTTTTGGTTTAATCAGATAATCCTGTCCCCTAATGATCATTTTTTGAGTATCTATATGTACCTTTCTATTATGTATTATACCAAAAATATTTTTGTAGCCTGAATGAGCTGAATTTATCCAAATATTGTTATTTTCTTCAAATTTTTCCGACCAAACATCTGCTTTTCTTCTGCTACTAAACTTGTCAAAAAAAATATCTGAAGAATTTACTTCATCTAAATTTAAGGTGCTGTGGGCCGCAGTGGAACGCATTGCTTCATGCCACTTTTTGTTGTTAATGAAAGGGGATCCACAATTTACAACGATTTTTTTTCTTTGATGAGAGAATTCAAAAGAAAGCGAACCAGCATAAGTATTAATTTCATTTGGCTGTCCACAGTCCATAAGAAATATTAGTTTATTTTTTGAAACTCTATGGTAACCTGCCTCATGAAGAAAATAGGGTATTTTTTTTTTTTTTTCTCTGCTTTTTTTAATTACATTTTCTATTTTTTTCGACTGAATATACCTATGGTCGTTAAAAATTGCAAGCTGACCGTCAGCAATTCTGAAAAATTTCAAAACAGAAATCATCTCATCAATTTTAATATTAAGACTTTTAGGAATCTCTATTTTAGCAGTTGCAAGAAAATTTCTTATATCAATCAAAGAACAAAGTATTAAAAAATGATCACTTGGAGACCTTGTAAAATACATTCCATCACCTAAAAATTCTTCATCAAGTAATCTATTTAGGTCACTAGTAAGAGTTTTATAACTATTATTTAAACTTTTAAGGCATATTGAGGCTAAAAGTTTAGCTTTTAAGCAAAAAATGTTATTAGATTTTACTTTGGAAAATAAGTAAATAACCTGCGCGTAAACGAAGTTAATAAAATTTTTTTGAAAGTTTTCATCAGCTGTATCAAAGTAAAAGGAAAGGTTTGTAAGCAAACTAAAAATTCTTTTTGACAAAATATCATCTGCCCACACAGTTTGTGAAAAATATTTATTTTTTAGTATCCAATCCTTTAAAAAGTTTCTTAAAAATATCCTCGAGTCGTTTGTGCCGAGTGCCCTTAAATCTTTAATCCAAATAAAACTATTGAGGTGGTTTTTCCAGGAAATACTTGCATTGTTTTTCCAAAAGTCATTGATAGGAAAAGACTCTCCTTGATGATTAAGAAACCCATTTATAATTCTATCCCCATTTTTTTTATTACCCAGCCATAAACTATTTGGGTTAATTAAAAAGCCTTGATCTGAATTTCTGGACAAAAAATAATAATAAATAGGATTTTTAAAAAGTAAGTATTTGTTTAGCTTTGCCATCAGTTTCATGATTTATTTTCAACTTTCTTTAAAATTGCAATAAAAAATCCATCTATAAATCCACTACAATCTTCAAAAAAACTATAACGTTTCGGGGTTATTAAAAGCATAGACTCTTGAATTAATTTTCCATACTTTATAATGTTTTCATCTGGGGTAATAAGAGAAAAGTTTTCATTAAATTTTAAAAACTTTAAGATTTGTTCTGATCCTTCTGCACTATGAATAGAGCATACGCAATAAACTAAATAACCATTCTTGTCGATAAAATTACTTGCATGAGAAAGTAGTTTTTCTTGTTTAAAAATTAGATTTTCAAGTTCAAGTTGTTTATTAGAAATTAATATTTCTGGTTTTTTTTGTAAAAGTCCCGAGGCAGAACATGGCGCATCGAGAAGAACGGCGTTAAATTTTTTTTTTGACTTATAATCTAAAAAATTCTGGCAAATTACATTTCCTTTGTAGTTAAGTCTTTCAAGGTTTTGTTTCAATTTTTGTGACCGATCAAAGGAGCTCTCTAAAGAGACTGTCTGATATCCATAATCTATAAGTTGTGCAGTTTTCCCTCCCGGTGCTGCTCCGATTTCCAAAATTTTCACTTCACTTGGTTTGTAAGAGTAGAAAATCTTCTCTATACACTTTACTGGTAGCGACGAAGAAATTCCTTGAATCCACCAGTGTCCTTCTTTATAAAAAGGTTTATTTTCTATTTTACCGTCCGTATCAGTAATTATGACATCGGAATGGACCAGTTTGCCGTTTAAAGTCTCTTCCCAATTTCTTGAGTCTAACAAACATTTTTTAATTTTAATATTCAATTCAGGTTGTTTAATTATTGTATTGGAAATTTCTTGTAAATCTTTAGCTTCTAAGTATTTACTCAAATCAGAGGTTATCCAATCAGGTATGTTTGATAAATCCTTAAATTCATCAAGTAGTTTAACTTTTTGCCTACAAATGTTTCTGAGTATCGCATTTGTAAGATTGTGGAGGTTATATTTTTTTGCAAACTCTACAGAAGAATTTACTACAGCATATTCTGAAATCTTAAGAAACAGTATTTGGCAAGTTGCAATTCTTAGTAAGTTCTGTATCAAATCTCTTTTTAAGTTAAGAGGCTTTTTTAAAAACTTTTTAATTATGCTGTCGATTTGATAATTTCTTCTAAGCGTTTCAAGAATAGTAAGTCTAATAAAGTTTTTATCTCTTTGATCTAACCTCATAAAATCTTGATCTTCTTCACAGACTTTATCCAAATGTTGATTTTTATAAATTTTTTGGAGTAACTTCGAGGCTATTTCTCTTGTATTTATCAATAATCTATGGCATTTATTTACAACATAACCAGATTATCATAATGAATAAAAATCAAAAACCTAAAAAATATAAAACAAAGCATGGAAGTTCTCCTAAAGAAGTAGGTGGACCAACTGGTCCTGAACCAACGAGATACGGTGATTGGGAGAAGAAAGGCATATGCTACGATTTTTAGTTTGAGTCTCTTTCTTGTATAAGGTCTTGAACTACATGAGGTTCGTTCAGAGTAGAGGTATCTCCAATTGTAGACTCTTCATTACAGGCGACTTTTCTAAGAATTCTTCTCATTATTTTTCCAGAACGAGTTTTTGGTAAGTCAGGAGCCCATTGGATTATATCTGGAGCTGCTATTGGTCCAATTTTTGACCTTACCCAAGATACCAGTTCCTTTCTAAGATCTTCTGAATAAATTTCGCCTTTCATTAAAGTGACATATGCGTATATTCCCTGTCCTTTTATTTCATGAGGATAACCAACAACAGCAGCCTCGGAAACTTTTTCATGTTGAACTAAAGAGCTTTCAACTTCAGCAGTTCCCAACCTATGCCCGGAAACATTTATAACATCATCCACCCTTCCTGTTATCCAGAAATAACCATCACTGTCTCTCTTACACCCATCACCAGTAAAATATTTTCCTTTAAATGAAGAGAAATATGTATCAACAAATCTTTTATGATTTTTATAAACTGTTCTCATCATTCCTGGCCAAGAATTATCGATACAAAGATTGCCTTCACAGGGTCCGTCTAATTCTTTTCCGTCATTATTTACAATCGATGGTTTTACACCATAAAATGGTAATGTTGCTGAGCCTGGTTTCAAAGGTGTAACCCCGGCTATAGGAGATATTAGTATACCCCCAGTTTCTGTTTGCCACCACGTATCTATAACTGGACATTTTTTTTTGCCAACAAATTCAAAATACCATTTCCAAGCTTCAGGATTTATTGGTTCACCAACTGTCCCAATTATTCTTAGTGTATCTCTTTTAGTGGATTTTAGGAGATCATTTCCTAACCCCATTAATGCTCTTATAGCCGTTGGAGCTGTGTAAAAAATTGTAACTTTAAATTTATCAATCACTTCCCAAAATCTTGAGGCATTTGGGTATGTGGGAATTCCTTCAAACATAATAGTTGTTGTTCCATTACACAAAGGTCCATAAACAATATAAGAATGTCCTGTAACCCATCCAACATCCGCTGTACACCAAAAAATATCATTATCTTTAATATCAAACACAATCTTGTGTGATAAAGAAGTATGTAGTAGATATCCAGCGGTTGTGTGCAAAACTCCTTTTGGTTTTCCGGTTGAGCCCGATGTATAAAGAATAAAAAGAGGGTCTTCTGCGTCCTGCTCGGAAATTTCACATATCTCACTTTCATTGGCTGTGAGCTGATGATACCATATATCAGTTTTACTATCAAATAGAGATTCTGACTCAGTTCGTTTAACAACAACTGTTTTTTTAATATTAGTATTACCAGATATTGCTTTTTTTACATTAGAAAGTAACGGAATCTTTTTATTACCCCGAATCCCTTCGTTTGCTGTAATAACAAGACTAGACTCACAGTCCTCTATTCTATTTCTGAGGGACTCTGGAGCAAATCCTCCAAAAACAACAGAATGAACAGCACCTATTCGTGAACAAGCAAGCATTGAAATTGCTGCTTCAGGTATCATTGGCAAATAAATTGTTACTTTATCTCCTTTTTTAATACCCAGTTTTTTGAGTCCGTTTGCAAGTTTGCAAACTTTTTTGTGCAACTGATTATAAGTTATTTCTTGGCTTATTGAAGGATCATCTGACTCCCAGATTATCGCCACTTTGTCTCCCTTTTCTTTTAAATGTCTATCTAGACAATTATAAGAAACATTTAAAGTTCCCTTTTCAAACCATTTGATTTTGGCACTGTCCTCAAAATCTTCATTTACAACTTTTTTAAATGAGCTAATCCAATCAAGCATATTAGCTTTCTCCGACCAAAATGTTTCTGGATCTGAGATTGACTTTTTATACTCTTGATTATATTCATCAAGTGTTAAAGATGAATTATCAATTTTATTTTCAAATACCTGACTCATAAGAAAATATTAATACAGTTTAAAAATTTTTAAAGTTAAAAAACTTTTTTAAATTTTTTGATTTCGACGTCTTTGAATAATTTTTCTAGGTTATATGGATCATTATTTAAGAAATCTCTAACCTCGGAGATAGTAGTGAAGTTAACAATTAATAAACTCCCGTAAGGGTTACCCTTACTATCGAGAAGTGGTCCGGCAGTAATAATATTTGATTTAAATTTATTTAGATAATTAATATGTTTTTCTCTGATCAATAATCTTTTTTTTAAGCTTTTTGGTCTGTCTGTACAGATTATAAAATATGACATTACTTTTCAAATTGTATTGGTCTTGATAACAAGTCATTTATAATTTTGTTTACGTTACCACCATTAATAATCGATCTTACGGACTTAGAAATTGGAAGCTCAACTTTGTATTTTCTACCTAATTCGCATATACTATCACATGACTCTATTCCTTCCAGCAAAACTGATTTCTTCAAAATATTGTTATTTGATTTTGCTAGTTCATAACCAAATTTAGCATTGCGTGATTTAAGCGAAGAGCATGAAAGTGTTAGGTCACCAATCCCTGATAAACCATAAAAAGTACTTCTTTTTGCACCCATTTTTATTCCCAAATTAATAATTTCTGATAATCCTCTCGTAATAATAGCAGCTTTAGCATTTTCTCCTAACTCCAAACCAGTGATGTATCCGCAGGCTATGGCAATAATATTTTTCATTGCACCACCTACTTGAGTACCTATCATGTCATTATTAAAGTAAATTCTAAATTTTTCTGCTAATATTAATTTTGATACTTCTCGAAGTGTGCTTTCATTTTTTGCAGAAAGAACTGATGCAGACGGTTTTTTGTTAATAAGCTCTGATGAAAAATTCGGTCCCGAAAGAATTGCCACCTTTGACCGAGGGTATATTTCATTAATTACTTGGCTCATAAGTTTAAAAGTTTTCTTTTCCACTCCCTTTGAGCAACTTACAAATAATCTATGATTTTTTTTTGTTTTTTTCAAACTCATTAGATTTTCCCT
>MDSZ01090006.1_pt1 | contig 14413 bp, 7 predicted proteins | sample 811201 | NCBI WGS metagenome assembly MDSZ01 (sample SAMN05326647, study PRJNA326480) | marine metagenome | isolation source: seawater | place: Indian Ocean: North | collected 2010
ATTGAACGGTGTCCCTGTTAAGGTATGATAAGAAGCATCTACCTTTCGTATGACGTGGGCCCATGTATCGGTGATATAAACATTACTTATTGAGTCAATAGCTAATCCAAATGGCAAATTTAAATTATCAACAATGGTCGTAATTATTCCACTCTTCCATACTTTTCGTATTGCATGATTCTGAACGTCACAAAAATAGAGGTTATCACTCTTATCTAGAGCAAGACCAGCGGGACTATTCAAAGAAGCTGATGTAGCGGCACCGCCATCTCCGCTATATCCTGATTCACCTGTACCAGCTATCGTAGAAATGTTTCCATCTGTATTCACTTTCCGTATACGATTATTATTGTATTCACTAATATAGATATTACCATCGGAGTCCAAGGCTACACCTAACGGGTTACTTAACTGAGCACTGGTCGCGGCACCACCATCACCACTATACCCACTACTTTCTGGCGTACCTGCAAAGGTGGAAATGATCCCATTTGAATCAACTTTTCGAATTACATGATTATTTGCATCGCAAAAATAGAGGTTTCCATCGTTATCAGTTACTAACTGATACGGGAAGTTTATTTTGGCTGATGTTGCGGCACCGCCATCACCTGAATATCCAGCTGCACCAGTTCCAGCATAGGTAGAAATAATACCATTTGTATCCACTTTTCTAATACGATTGTTTCCTCCTTCAGCTATGTATAAATTTCCATTTTTATCAACAGTAACTGCCCGAGGTCCATTAAATTGCGCTGAAGTCGCGGCACCGCCATCACCGCTGAAACCATTCGTACCGTTCCCGGCAACTGTGGTAATGATCCCATTGGTATCTATTTTTCGTACTCTGGGGGATTCCTGTTCTGTAAAGTAAAAGTTGCCATCTTTATCGAACGCCGGATTTCGTGGTATGTGAACTCTCGCTATACTGGCTAAGATATTATCACCATTATAAAACTCGATACCTGCAATCGTTGAAATAATCCCATCACTATCAATTTTCCTAACCCTATAGTTCAAAGCATCAGTTATATAATAACTATTATTATAGACTATAATATTTTCAGGACCGTTCAGTTGCGCAGAGGTTGCCGCACCACCATCTCCACTAAAGCCTCCTGTCCCTGTACCGGCAAATGTGCTGATGCTTCCATTGGTATCAACCTTGCGAATACGATCGTTAGCATAATCAGCTATATACAAATTCCCAGAAGCATCTACTGCTACACCCAATGGTCCAGCCAATTGAGCAGAGGTTGCCGCGCCGCCGTCACCGCCGAAACCCCAAGTTCCATCTCCTGCTACTGTCCTAACTAAGGGGAAAAGTGCCGTATCTACCTTCCTTATTACATTATTTGCAGGTTGAGCAAAGAAAAGGTTGCCTGAGTTATCAATTGCGATCTGGTTCGGACCAGTTATTTGCGCAGAGGTTGCCGCACCGCCGTCACCGCTATAACCCGACTCGCCTGTACCAACATAAGTGCTAATGATTCCATCAGAACCTACCTTTCGTATACGATGATTAGCTTCATCAGCTATATACCAATTTCCAGAAGCATCAATAGCAACATCACACGGGGTGTTCAATTGCGCAGAGGTTGCCGCACCGCCGTCACCGCTATAACCTGACTCGCCTGTACCTGCTATAGTACTTATAATTCCATTGGTATCTATCTTACGTATGCAATGGTTGCTCCGATCAGCAAATAAAAGATTACCATCAGAATCAAATGCTAGACCGTGCGGATCATTTATTCTTGCAGAGGTTGCCGCACCGCCATCCCCACTGTAGCCTGACTCGCCTGTACCCGCAAAAATAGTCATATTCCCACTGGTATCTACTTTACGTATAACCCCAGCAGAGAAATATAAATTCCCATTATTATCTACCGCTGCATCTATGGGATAAGCTATTAGGTTTTCTGTTGCTTGGACATTATTTGCTATTAATTCACCTTGCCAATGTTTTGTTACATCGCTAATAGTATAACCAGCGAAAGAGGATAGTGAAAGCCAACTGGGCTTTGATGTAATTGACACTGTTACAGAATCACCATCAGGATCGTTGGTTAAAATATTGAATGCATAAGCTGAGTCCTCATAGCCAGAATCAGATGAAGCAGAAAGGAATTGTGGATTATTGTTCGTCAGGTAAGTTGTTCGATAAACGGAACCCCGCACAGGTTGATTAAGTGTCTCCAGACCAATGGCTGGAAAATCATCAAAATCCCTTAAGCCATATCTTCCTTTGATATCGCCTTCTTCTTGGGCACTGACACTAAAAATGAACGAAAGTAGTAAGACTAATTTCTTCATAATATCTCCTTATCTCACTTAGCGTTCCAAAATGTTCGTGGGATGATTAATTATACTGCGCTCACTTCAACAGCACCATCTTCTTCGTCTTAGAGAACCCACCCGCCTGTATCTGGTACAGATAAACTCCAGCACTGACTGGTCGGCCCAAATCATCAGTCCCGTCCCAGACAGCTGTCTTAACACCAGCATCATGTGGCTGATTGACAAGAGTCTTTATCTGTTTACCCAGTACATCGTAAATCACCAGATGTACCGTGGCGGATTCTGGTAGATCGTACAGAATGGTAGTAGTGGGATTGAAAGGATTGGGGTAGTTGGCGTGCAGAGCGAACGATTGCGGCATACTCGGATCGTCATCCAGTGTGACAGTCGGGCCGTCACCCTCAAGATAGATATTATACTCCATTACTTCATCCAAGATCTCTACATCCCGCTCTACCAGTTGACCGTCATAGCCCCCGGCGCCGGCGAAAATATCGTAGGTGCCATTGGGAACGGCCATGCGAAACTTGCCGTTGCGCTGCGTCCCCACAGTTCTGTCCCAGTCTTTTGCTTCGTCACGCGCCCACACCCACCCGTTGTCCACCGGCTCACCCGTCGCCAGTGAAAAGACATGCCCCTCAAAAGCCGACAACGTTTTGTGAATGTGAAACTCTATGCCGGAAGATCCGGACAGGACATTGTCGTAATGCCGTTTCTCAACATAGGTATTGTCAGGCAGTTCCCAATCGTGGAGCGAGACCGAATAGCCCATATCCGTATCGGCTTCACTGGCCACCGAGAGTGTGTAGCTACCGTCTTCAGTTGACTTTGTTTCCGTCCATCCCAAAGGGGCGTTGGCCTGAATGCCAATCTCCCTGATAGGAGATTCATCGAGGTAGACCGTACCCGTGATAGTGGCATCTGCTTTGTACGCTGATAGATCCACCATTTCCGTGGCTCCTTCGGCCACGAACAGCACCGTATCCCGGGAAGCCATGTAATGAGGTATCAGTCCCCAGACATCGACACGCACGTGCCACTCCCCTTCAACCACACCCACTTTGTAGTATCCGAGCTCATCGGTCTTGATCTGAGCTTGATTCCAGGGAGACACATCGGAATTGACATACACTGTCACGTCAGTGATAGGGGTATCGTCATCGTCCAGCACTTTGCCTTCTACCCACGCATTGGCGTAGGTGAGACGAAAATTAATGCCGCTGGAATTGGACGGGAGATTGTAGTAGACATTGAGAATAAACACCTTTTCGGCTAACTCCAAATCGTAGAGCCATACGTGATAGCCTCCTTCACTATCAGCCGCGCTTGCAACGGAGAGAGTATAGGAACCGTTGTGATCCGTCACCGTCTGCGTCCGCCCCAGACGGCTGCGCGTCTCCACTCCCAAATCGGCGACGGGCGCTCCGTCCAGTGTAACGGTACCCGTGATAGCAGCATCTGTCGAGTAGACGGTCATATCCACCGTCACTGTGGCGGACTCCTCTACGCGCACAACTTTATCATTGGGAGTGAGATAGTCGGGTCTCAGGTACCCACCGTCCACACCGATCCGCCAGCGGCCGTGCATGACGCCGATTGAGAAGAACCCGGAAGCGTCAGTCATGGCCCCGGCACCGGCGCCTCCGCCATCCTCACGATTGGCCCACACCCGGACATTGGGTATCGGATCCCCCGATTCATCCGCCACTTTCCCTTCAATCCGGGATGTTGGAGGAACAACATGAAAATCGATATCTGTCGCTCCGGACATGACATCGTTATAGTTCTCCTGAACGATCAGATCGGGAGGCAGTGACCAGTTGTTCAGCCATACGCTGTAGCCCCCCTCGGTGTCGGCCTCGCTGGCCACGGGCAGGAGATAGGTGCCGTCCTCTCTCGACTTCGTTTCGGTCCAGCCCAGTTCACTATGCACCCCGATTGAGAAAGGCTCAAAGAGAGGCACCCCTTCGTAATGAACGGTGCCGCTTATGGTGGCATCGGCAGAATAGGCGACAAAATCTTGCGTCACTGTCGCGCCTTCATCGATGGCCACTTCCTCCCCATGAGGTACAAGGTATTCAGGAATTGTGTACCAGCTGTCCGGCTGGACCCACCACCGTCCTTTAATCACACCGAGTTTGAAATAGCCGTCGGCATCTGTGTAAGCTTCAGCGTGATTGCCTGTACTATGCTGATTCGCGTCCACCCGGATATCCGCAAGCGGGTTAGCGTCCTCATCGGTCACCTTTCCTTCCACCCACGCCGATGGAGATCGAAGCTGGATCGTAAGATTGGCGGTGCCGGAAACGACGCCTCTATAGTTCTCCTCATAATGGGCCGCCTGTGTCAGGTTCCATGTGTCCACCCAGATGGCGTATCCCCCGCTGGCGTCGGCCTCGCTGGCCACATCAAGCGTGAATGTTCCGTCTGATTGAGAGGACGTGTTCGTCCAGCCGGTGGAACCGTCTGCCGATATACTAACATCAACTAACGGAGAATCATCCAGCATGACCACTCCGATGATGGTAGTATCGGTGACGTATAGAGCGAAATCGACAACAACTGTGGCGCCCTCTTCCGCACGGACTTCTTTATCCCGCGGGGACATGTAATCAGGGATGAGATCGCCGCTGTCCAGCCAGAGACGATTTCTGCCAGCGGTAACGGTCAGCTGATAGAAACCGTCGGCGTCTGTAGTAGTCCAGCTTCCGCCGTGGCCCTCCATCGACTCCACGGACACGTCTATCTCCGCAATGGGGTTGCCGTCGTCATCGGCTACGACCCCTTCAATCGATGCACTCCCGGAGAGCTGATACACTGAAGGCTTCTGGACGAATCGACCGGCACGCTCCTCCTCCCGCGCCGCGGCACTCCTCTTGCTCGCCTCAATCATTCGGCGCTCTTGCTCGGCCTGATGATCCATCAGAGCCTGGCGCTGTCCGCTCACTCTTTCAAGCTGAAGTGCGGCGTCCCTGACCGGGTGTCGATCCGGGGTGCTGGCAGCGGTTGAGTATGTTAGAAGAGAAAAAAAGAACAGACAAAAAGAATAACTACGCATCATATCTCTCACTTTCCCTGTTTGACACAGGTTAGCAACTGCCAGTGGAGTCCTAGCAGGTAAATGGCTGCATTTCAGTCCAATTTACTATTTGATGCAGCCAAAGTCAAATCTCGTAAACCCTCTGTAGCACCAAAAACTAAGCCCTGTTCTCCACTTTCTAATTCCGCGATTTGCTCTAGTAATTCATCCCTTGAAATTACTCCACCATCCAATTGCTTTAATAATTTGGTAGATACTTCAGATAAAGTTGCTGACAGCAATTCCATATCTTTCAATTTTTCGGATTCCTTAAAATAGGGGCTCAAAGCTTGATGATTATTTTTCCAAATCAGGAGCTGAGACCGAATTTCATTTTCCAATTCATCATTAGGTGTAGCAACAGAGGTTTTAACCTTTTGGTTGAAGTATTTAGCTTCCATACTCTCTGGTCGAACGGCGTCCACTAATCGATCTAGCGCATAATCCGGTAAATACAGCTCCTCCAAGGCTAATAAAGCGGGCATCCGACCATGATAGGTCACCTCTTGTAGAAAATCTGTTATTTTTTTCACCTGTGGCAAAGCTTTGGGGCCTGCAATACGTGCTAATTGATGGTCATAATATGTAGCATGTTTGGAGCCTTCATGGGTAAGTAGGTCCGATAAATAATTTAAGCGGCGGTACATATCCTCTACATCGTTAGTTAAGCTTTTTGGAGACCATAATTTTTCTGCTATAGCTGCTGTTCTAGGCCAAAGCCGAGATTCAATATTCTCTCCATCCACAAATTCGGACCATTGGCAAGCCTCGCCTCCTAGTATAGAGGATTATTGGTCCTCGTTCAAAGGTTTTATAACTTCTATAGTAGGAAGAGGATTCCCTTCCATATCAGATCCTCCCGACCGACACCCATTCTGATATAATTTATTGAAAAGTTGACTTTATCCTGGTAAGTGTATACATTTACCATGCGAGAGGGGTTTTCAGTAGGCTTTAACATAGTTCCATCTCTTCACCAAGAGAGGCTATATATCTAGCGAGATTCGACAGGAATGGAGGTTAACAAATGGGATATACCATAGATATCGATACTGGAGGGACATTTACTGATGGGCTTTTTACCAATGGTACGGAGATTCAACGGGTAAAAGTAGACTCGACTCCGCATGACCTTACGGTCTCTTGGTTGAAATGCATGGAAGAGGGCGCAGAACAATGTGGTTTCTCTAATCTGCCGAATTTTTTGGATCAGGTGGATATTATCCGTTGGTCTACTACAGTGGCCAGCAATGTTGTTTTAGAACAGAAAGGTCCAAAAATGGGACTTTTTGTGACTGATGGCAATAAACAAACACTTTATGCCGCGAATGGTGAAAATCCGGTTTTTGGACATCTAATTGAGAAGGCGCATGTAGATACAGTAACTTGCCCAGTTGATACGAATGAATTGTTAATCAAGCTCAAGGCATTACTTGAAGGCGGGGTGCGCCGCATTTGCATTAGCCTGAAGGACGCTCTCAAAAACGATGATGAAATCAATATTAAGGATATTATCGAAGAGCAGTTCCCCGATCATTATCTTGGACATGTTCCTCTCTTGCTGGGTGGTGATATATGCAAACATCCCGACGATATGACCCGCACGCACATGGCGTTGTTGAACTCTTATGTACACGGACCGCTTGCCCAGTCTATGTTCAAGGCTGAAGACGAATTGCGAGAGCAGGGTTTTACCAAGCCACTTCTGCTCGGACATACTAATGGGGGGGTCACCAGGGTATCGAAAACAAAACCTGTAGACACAATTGAATCCGGACCGGTCTTTGGAATTCATGCTGGAGACTATTGGGCAAATGTTTACGAATTTTCCAAGGTCATCACCTTGGATGTGGGTGGAACAACTTCTAAGATTGGTTTGATCGAAGATTTCCGACCGGCTATGACTCGTGATCCAGATTTCCTGGGAGTTCCTCTAAAACAAGCCATGCTAAATTTGAAAAGCATCGCCCTTGGCGGTGGGACAGTGGCCAAAGTCGTGGAGGGAGAACTTCAATTAGGGCCGGAAAGTATGGGCGCTTACCCTGGTCCTGCTTGTTATGATCTTGGCGGAACTGAAGCCACCTTGACCGATGCGTGTCTGGTGAGCGGTTATCTAAATGCGGAATACTTTTCGGGTGGCAAAAAGGAAATTAGTCAAGAAAAAGCGGAAAACATTCTCAAAGAAAAAGTTGCTGACCCACTTGGAATAAACGTAGAAAATGCTGCAAGCGAAATTATCAATAAAGCGACTGAAATGATCGCGGAAGAAGTCATCGAACTTGTCAAAAAAACCGGAAAAATATCTTCGGATTTTGTGCTTTTTGCTTTCGGAGGTAATGGAGCTATCCTCGGATGTGAAGTTGCCCAAAAGTCCGGAATTGAAAAAAACCACGTTTTTTCTTTAGGATCCGTATTGAGCGCCTTTGGTTCCTCTGTATCAGACGTTTCACATTCTTACGAATACTCTCCTTTTCTTTCAATCAAAGAACGGGACGCACTAACGGAAATCGTAGAAGAAATGCTGAAAGAAGCGAAAAGGGATATGGAAGGTGAAGGTTTCGAGGTAACAGCCATGGAATCCGAATTGGATTTTACTCTTTATAACAAAAAAGATTCCGAAAGTATAATTCGTTTCTCCAGTTCCACATGGAAAGAGTCCGACATGACAGAGAAAGGCATAAATGATATAATTGGCGAAAGTTTTATTAATGCGGGGAAGGACGCCAGTTCCACAGATCTGGTTATTGAAGTACTCAAATTGCGTTCTAAAGTACCGGTAACTAAAGTGCAACCGGAAAAATCCTCAATTAAAGGAAAAAACTCCAAAATCGCTTTAAAAGGGGAACGGAAAATTTCTAGAGGTTCAGACAAAGTGGTCTCCAGAATATATGAATGGAACAAACTAAAAGCTGGCAATGTTGTGGCAGGCCCTGCTGTTTTGGAGGGAAGTGATACAACTTATGTTGTATCGCAAGGGTGGCAGTTGACCATGGATGCTTACGGAAACGGTGCAATGGAAAGGAGTTAGATATGGGACGTAAAATTATTATTACTGAATATTTAGAAATGGACATAGATGAGAATCAATGGCATTGCAGTAGATGCGATAATAAGCTCATTGATGCCCAATCCAATTACAAAAAGGGTTGCCTTGTTTACAGTAGAGACCCACGGGAAATTCACAATCCTGTTTTTGAGGCAGAGTATAACTTTGCCCCAGACCCCGAATGGGTGCGCATTATCGAGTTCTATTGTCCAGAATGTGGCACTCAAATCGAGACCGAATACCTGCCGCTCGGACATCCGATCACCCATGATATTGAAATTGATGTTGACAGTCTGAAAGGAAGACTGGACAGCGGCGAAATGGCAATTGTTGATAAAAGACTAAAGGTGATAACATGAGAATGAACACTATTGATATTGATGTGGGCGGCACTTTCACCGATATGGTGCTGAACTACAACGGGAAAACGATTTTCAAAAAGACACCGACCACCCCCCATGACCTTTCGGCTTGTTTCCTAAACGTGATTGAAGAAGGCGGAAAAGAACTGGAAATGGCACCCGAAGAACTCTTGCCCGATGTGGGATTGGTGCGGTATTCTACCACTGTTGCCATGAATCGTCTAATCGAGCGGAAAGGGCCACGTTTAGGTTTGATCACAACCGAGGGACATGAGGATTCGATACTCATTGGCAAGGGTGCGCAATGGGTGGATGGTACTCGTGTTTCGGAAAGACGAAACCTTGCTCCACAAAATAAACCAGAACCGCTAATTACACGGGAACTGATTGTCGGTGTGAAGGAGCGGGTTGATTCTTTCGGACAGGTTGTCCGCCCTCTTGATGAGAAAGATGTGCGTCAAAAAGTGAGATATTTGGTAGATCTTGGGGTGCGCGGTTTTGTGGTCTCACTATTGTGGTCTCCGGCAAATCCTGAGCACGAACAAAGGATCAAGCAAATTATCCGGGATGAGTATAAGGAATACACCCTCGGATACATGCCAGTTGTGCTGGCCAGTGATGTGATTGGTCGCTCTGGAGAATATCAGCGTTCGATGACTGCTATTCTTGATGCTTATCTTTTCCGGGCCATGCAAATGGAACTTGCGGCGATGTGGGATCGTCTTCGAGATTACCAATATAAAGGGCCGTTTATGATGGTTCATAATTCCGGAGGTATGGCAGAAGTTTTCAAAACTGATGCTGTCCGCACCTACAGTGCTGGGCCGGTAGCCGCTTTGATTGGTTCCCAAAAGTTAGCTCAAGGGCTTGGTTATAAAAATGTTATTGCCTGCGATGTTGGTGGTACGAGTTTTGATATTGGTTTGGTAGTGGGGCAAAGTGTGCGCAACTATGATTTCCGCCCTATTTTGGATCGTTGGATGGTTGGTATTTCTATGCTGCAAACTATGTCTATCGGCGCCGGCGGCGGTTCGATTGCCTCAGTTAATAAATTGCTTGGTAACCGGGTCGAAGTCGGGCCACAAAGTGCCGGATCATATCCTGGGCCGGCCTGCTACGATCAAGGCGGTGAGGAGCCAACAGTAACAGATGCCGACCTGGTGTTGGGCTATATTGATAAAGATTATTATTTTGGTGGGAAAATGCTCCTGAATAAAGCAAAAGCTGAAGAGGTCATCAAAGTAAAAATTGCTGATCCCCTTGGAGTATCTGTAGAAGATGCTGCTATATTGATCCGTAAGATTGTGGACGGAAACATGGGCACCGCTATCCGTAAGGAAATACATTTGCGCGGCTATGACCCTAAGGATTTTGTTCTTTTTGCCATTGGCGGCGGTGGCCCAACGCATGTGGCAGGATATATGGGCGACATTCCATCCGCGGTAGTTTTCCCATACTCACCAGTTTTTTCAGCACATGGTTCTTCAGTGATGGACGTAATTCATATCTATGAGAATTCCCGACGCTATATGCTGATGGAACCCGGAACCCGGAACTTCAACACGAATTATGAAGATTTCAACAATGTAGTGGATTCACTCATTGAGCGAGCAAAAAAAGAACTTACCGGGGAAGGGATGCCTGTGGATGATGCAGTATTTCAATTAGAATTAGATATGCTTTATGGTGGGCAGGTACATCGGAAACGCTCTAATTCTCCCGTATTGGGTGTGAAATCAGAGACAGACATGGAGGCCATTTACAACGAGTTTGAACAAGAATTTAGTGAATCCTTTAGTCCGCTTGTATGTCATCCGGATGGTGGGGTTTATGTTGAGAGCTTTGTTCTCACAGCTTCCATTCCCGCAGAAGAGCCCCTTATTCCGAATTATCCTGTTGCTGGTCCGGACCCATCGGAAGCCCTGAAAACAAAACGTCCGTGCTATTGGGGCAACGGAGGGTTCGAGGAAAGCAATGTTTACGATCTTTTAAAACTCAAAGCGGGTAATAAAATCGCCGGGCCTTCTGTTTTGGAATCGGAGTATACTACATTAGTAGTACCACCAGATTTCGTCTGCAGTGTTGATGAACATTTGTTTGTCCAGATCGAACGAGCCTAACACCTAACAAGGAGAAATAAAAATGGCCATTCCTACAGCCGAAGAAAAATTAGCAATGATTAAAGTGGTTCCCCCAAATGAGGACGAACTGCGTTGCGTTGATACGCTGGGACCAGGGGATTACGAGGTCGGTTTTGAGCGCACCAACAACATTTTAGATGAGGCGATGGAAATCTTTGTTCGCTCTTCGCGTAGCATGATGGGCATTGCGGGGGACTCCATGGTTGCTATTTTTACTGCCAATGGCGACTTGGCGAATGCCAGTTGCGGAACGTATCTACATGCCATCATTCAGCCTATACTGATCAAGTTTATTCTTAATTCGTACCAGGACAATCCAGGCATAAAAGAGGGTGATATTTGGTTTACCAATGATGCCCTATACGGGGGCATTCACAATCCGGACGAAGTAGTACTGATGCCGGTCTTTTATGAAGGAGAACTGATTGCCTGGACCGGAGCTGCTGTTCATACCACGGAAACAGGCGCAAGTGAACCTGGCGGAATGCCCATCAACGCAACATCTCGCTTTATGGAAGGCCTTAACTGTCCTCCAACAAAAATCGGGGAAAACTATGTAATTCGTGAAGATTTTGTAGAAACAATTAGTGCCTTTGGTATTCGGGCACCGCAAATGCTGGTAGTTGATTTGAAAGCCCGTGCAACTTCCACAGATCGTTCACGAAAACGAATCGTTGAACTTGCCGAGGAACGGGGGCGCGATTATGTGGTTGGCCTGTTCCGAAAAATGCTAATAGTGGCTGAAGAGGGTGCACGTAAGAGAATCAGCAGTTGGGCGGACGGGAAATACACTTGCGTTAATTTTGGAGACGGCGTTGGTTTTGAGGTTGGCTTGGTACGGAACAGTTATATGACTTTGGAAAAAAAAGGTGATTCACTGACAATGGATTTTAGTGGTACATCTCCGGAAAATCCCTATTCCTACAATGCGCATGTACAAGCAGCAGTCGGACACGTTGCGAATTACGTTTATGAATATGTATTCCATGATCTGCCGATTAGCAGTGCTACTTTTTCGCCCATTGATTTTGTTTTTCCTCCCGGTAGTTGCCTCAATCCTGATGTGCGTGCAGCAACCAGTTGTTCTGTAATGATTGCCACTGGAATCATGAGTGGGGTGCATAATGTTTTTGGCAAGATGATGTTTAGTACAGACAACATGTGGAGGCAGGCTTCAGCTTCTCAGGGGAATGCTGGAAATGCAATGGTAGTCGCCGGACTTTCACAGTGGAACCTTCCTTTTGCAGATATGCTGGCATACTCCCTAAACAGTGAAGGGCAAGGAGGAAGACCGGAAATGGACGGTGTGAATGCTTTTGGTTTCCCTTGGTGTGTTTATGGACGCACACCAGATATCGAAGAAATGGAAAACGAATTCCCATTGTTTATCCCACTTTCCAATCACTGGAAAGATTCTTGCGGACATGGAAAATACCGAGGAGGAGTGGGAACTGTCCAGATCTGGGTGGCTCACCACGTACCATATTTATTCTTTATGGCTATCTCCGATAACAGTAAAATTCAAACCCCACAACCCTTATTTGGCGGATATGCACCCTGCACAGTTCCTGGTATTAGCATCTCTAATGCTGACCTTATGGAACAGTTGAAAGAAGGCAATGGTTTTAGTCTGGAGCTATTCCCAATGCTTAAAGAAAAAAGTATTGGTGGGGATTGGCAGAATGAATTTTTCGGACGCTCTACCCGCCCTGTTAATCAAAATGACGTGATCACCTTTGGTTTTGCCACTGGGGGTGCGGGTTATGGTGATCCATTAGAACGAGATCCAGAACTGGTAATCCAGGACATTAAAGATCAGATTATTTCGGACTGGTCAGCGCAGAATGTGTATAAAGCTCAATACAATCCGGAAACGATGAAACTGGATCAAGAAGGCACTGAAACCAATCGGCAGGAAGAGCGTCAAGCTAGAATTAAACAAGCGAAACCCTACGATGAATTTGAAACTGATTGGCTTTCACAAAAAATGGACGAGTCCCTTTTGAAATTCTATGGAACTTGGCCCGACGCTGAAATTATTGAGCCACCTTTTAGGCCCTAGAGTTTAATTCTCTTTAGCAGATTAGCGTAATAAGACCAAAATTGTTGTTATCGTTTCTGCTAGAGAAATCTTGTGTCTAGAGCTAAAAAAGACCGCCTCAAAGAAGGCAATCTTTTTATCCCTCTGATTTTTTCTTTCGGGGCTATCCTCGAAGATCTTCCTCTAAAAGAATTTTTAAGCGATCCGACAAAACTGTCAAACTCCCTTCGTAGAATTCAAAACTATTTTCAAGTTGATGGTGTTGTCTGTTATGGCGATACGATGTTCATAGCCGAATCCCTGGGGTCCAAAATAACAGATAATAAACCTCCTCTGGTAAAACAGCTGGATAAATTAACGGACAACTTTGTTGCTGCGTTATCGGAATTACCCAAGACAGAATATATAACGACTGCCACTGAAGTAACGAAAAGACTCAGAATACTGCTCCCCGATACAATCCTGTTGTGCCTGTTGCCGGGCCCGCTAACGCTTGCATCTCAATTGACTGGTAAGGAAACAAGTGAACTTTTAAATCAAGGGAATTTCATCAATCTTGTATCAAAAGCCACACTCTCTGTGACTAAAGCTCTCGGTGACGCCGGTATTGATCTTATTATTTTCCAAGAGAAGACAATGCCATTATTAAATGAAAACACTATAAAAGTTTTGCATAGGAGCTATGCACCAGTGCTGAATACAGCTAATTTTTATCAAATTTCAACACTGCTTATGGTTGAACAGTTTCAGCCGAGGAATATGGGATACATTAGCAAAATTGTTAACGGTGTTGTTCTCTCACCCCGGTATATACCTGAGGCGACAGAAAATTTCAATAAGGTTTCAATTGCCCTTCCTATTCCTTTGCTTCAAGAAAGCCGTGAAAATATAGAACAGTATTTGACAGAGCATAACATTATGAGTTTGGTAAAATCATCCCGGCTTTTTTTACTAATTACGGATAGAGAGATCCCCAATAATGTTGATAGGGAGCAAATTATTAATGGAATTCAAACCATTAGAGATTTGCTGAAGAGCAAAACTATTTGAATCAGAACACCGAGATAAGTAATTATATTTTCGCACCAAAAACGGCTAATCACCTCCGTCATAAAAAGCGGATAAATAGATGACACAATACCGTAAGTACTGGAACAAGAAAATGGAGACTTTGCCGTTTCACAAGTATGAAGAAATACAATCAAAGGCCCTGTTGAGGGAACTGCAGTATATATGGGGAAACTCACGCTTCTATGATGAAAAGTTTAGTAATGCCGGCATTGAGCCGGGAGAGATCAAAGGGATTGAAGACCTGCATAAAATCCCCTTTACAGAGAAACAGGAACTGAGAGAAAGTCAAGCGACAACACGTCCCTTGGGAAAACATGCCGCTACAGAAATCGAAAATGTCATCCGGATCTATTCCACTAGCGGCACTACAGG
>MDSZ01139613.1_pt1 | contig 14413 bp, 10 predicted proteins | sample 811201 | NCBI WGS metagenome assembly MDSZ01 (sample SAMN05326647, study PRJNA326480) | marine metagenome | isolation source: seawater | place: Indian Ocean: North | collected 2010
AACTGGCGGAGAGTGAGGGATTCGAACCCTCGATACAGTAAACCCATATACCTCCTTAGCAGGGAGGCGCTTTCGACCACTCAGCCAACTCTCCGATTTGGACAAGAATTATAACGCTTTAAAATAATAAAATAACACTATCTATTGAATTCGATGCGACTTCCAATGGGTAATTTCTCTTTTAAAATCCCGTCTTGAAAGACAATCTCTCCATTGATTATCGTATGCCTTACAGCACCTGGGAATGTATAGTCTAAAAAGGGTGACCAGCCACAATGATACAAAATATTCTCATTGGTCACTAAAGTTTCAGCACTTAAATCGATCACAGCGAGATCAGCAAAAGCACCTTCTCGAATATAGCCTCTGTCTTTTATTTGAAAACGCTCAGCAATGTTATGACTGGTTTTTTGAACAATCTGCTCTAGTGAGAAAATACCCTTTGCATAAAAATCTAATAACACTAGCAATGAATGCTGATTGAGTGGAAGTCCACTTGGTGCTTTTAAATAAGCTTGTTGTTTTTCTTCTAGAGTATGAGGAGCATGATCTGTTGCAATAATATCAATTTTATTTTTTTGGACAGCATCAATGAGTGCTAGACGATCTTGCTCAGATTTAATGCTGGGATTACATTTAATAAAATTACCATGAGTTTTATAATCAGACTCATTGAAAAATAAATGGTGCACACAAACTTCAGCGGTAATTCTTTTTCCAGTGATATCCCCTTCAGTAAATAATTTCATTTCATCTGCCGTGGTTAAATGTAAAATATGAAGATTGGAACCATGCTTTGTAGCTAAATCATGGGCAAGTTGAGAGGATTTAAGACAAGATTCTGCATTTCTAATTCTAGGATGAAATGTTGCATCAATATCTTCACCATATTCTGCAATGACAGCTTTTTCATTTTCAATAATGGTTGGTGTATCTTCACAGTGAGTAACAATATTTACAGGTGATTCTCTAAAGATTGCTTCAAGGGTATCTTGATTATCTACCAACATATCCCCAGTTGAAGCTCCCATAAAAACTTTTAAACCGCATGCAAGGGTATTATCCAGCTGTTTGATTTCATCAATATTGGTATTACTAGCGCCCATATAAAATGAGAAGTTTGCATGAGATTTAGTTGCAGCTAGATCAAACTTAGCCTGCAGATTCTTTCTATTGGTTGTTGTTGGGTTAACATTGGGCATTTCGAAATAACTCGTTACACCGCCGGCTAAACCAGCCCTGCTTTCTGATTGAATATTTCCCTTGTGGGTTAAACCAGGCTCTCTGAAGTGAACCTGATCATCAATTAAGCCTGGTAAAACATGTCTGCCATTAAGATCTAAAGTTTGCTTTGATTCAACTTCTATTGAAGATGCAATTTTTTCAATTCGTCTTCCTTTAATAGCAATATCAGATTCATAAATCTTTCCCTCGTTAACAAGAGTGCCGTTTTTTAAAATCAGATCGTACATTATGTATCTAGGTTGAATGCTTTGTGCAAAGTTTGAACTGCTTCTTCAAGTTGATGCTCGGCAATAACAATTGTAATTTTAATTTCTGAGGTGCTAATCATTTGAATATTGATTCCAGCGTCTGCTAAAGCATTGAATGCGGTACTTGCTATTCCAGCGTGTGAACGCATTCCAACACCAACTAAAGAAACTTTTCCTATGTCTTCATCAATTATCAACTCATCATATGATATCCCTTGCATTTTATCCTTAAGGACAGATTCAACCTCAACCCTATCATCAGTTCCAACTGTAAATGTAAAATCAGTTTTTCCTGACACACTTACATTCTGCACAATTACATCAACTTCAATTCCTTCATTGCTAACAGGGCTTAAAATACCTGAAGCTATGCCCGGAGTATCTACAACTCCATGCAATGTGAATTTAGTTTGGTCTTTCTGAGAAGCTATACCTTTAATAACAGCATCTTCCATTCCTTCTCCCTCCTGTAAAATAAGTGTTCCTGAGCCTGGTTCAAAGCTTGATAATACTCTAACCAAAACTTTATATTTATTTGCAAACTCAACAGCGCGTATTTGCATAACCTTAGCACCCTGACCTGCTAACTCCAACATTTCTTCCATACTGATTGAATCAAGTTTTTTTGCATTAGGAACGATTCTTGGATCTGTTGTATATATTCCATCTACATCCGTATAAATATCACAACGCTTAGCTTTAATTGAAGCCGCAATAGCTACGGCGGTAGTATCACTACCACCTCTTCCCATAGTAGTAGTATCTCCATCATTGGTGACGCCTTGAAATCCGGTAATAATTGGGATATAGCCATCTTTTATTGTATTAAAAATAATATCTTTATTGAGATCAAGAATCTTGGCACGCGAAAAATTGGAAGTAGTCTTCATTCCAACTTGAGCTGCTGAAAGTGATTTCGCTTTTAGACCTAATTGATCTAAGGCAATTGCAAGCAATGAGGCGCTAACCTTTTCACCTGTTGAAACCAGCGCATCAAACTCCCTTTTATTTGGTTCTGAACCAAAAGACTTAGCCAACCCAATTAAACGATTGGTCTCTCCGCTCATAGCTGAAACGACAACAACAGGTGGCGCTTCATCGCAAGCTGTTTTAATTATATTTGCGACAGCAGTCACTCTATCTGTAGAACCAATAGAGGAGCCTCCAAATTTTAATACTATGGTTTCCATTTTTAAAAAGCCTAAAGATTAAGCGAGGGATTGTACGATATCAGGAATAGAATTAACAAATTCTTCAAAATTATTAGATTCGCCCGCACCTTGAGCAAAATCCTTACGACCGCCGCCTTTACCATTAATTGATTTTGCAATTGCTTGAATAACATCATTTGCACTAAGTAATTCTTGAATATCATTGGTAACTCCACAAACCATTACTACCTTAGAATCATGATGGCTAAGAATTAAAACACATTTTTGAGATTGATCTTTTTTTGATTGATCAACCAATTCTCTTAAATCTTGAATATTTTGGGTATCTGCTTGAATGACAGCTAAGTCAAAATCATTAATTGAATGTATCATCTCTTTGACATCAACTATGGATGTGGCTTTAGTTTTATTCCCCTTTTTAAAGGATTTATTTTCTTTAATTAAATCCTTAACCTTTGAGCTAACTTGTTTGGTACCAATGTTTAATATGCTCTGAACATCTTGCATCTGATTGCGAATCTCAAGCATTAATTCAATAGCTCGAGAACCTGTCACAGCTTCAATCCTTCTCACTCCAGAAGAAACGCTAGATTCATTTAGTATTAAAAACATTCCAATATCTCCTGTTCTAGCCACATGAGTTCCTCCACAAAGCTCAACAGAAAAACCATTACCCATAGACAAAACTCTTACCTCATCATCATATTTTTCTCCGAACATAGCCTCTGCACCAGATGCCATGGCATCCTCAAGCTGCATTAATTCTGTTGTTACTTCAGAGTTATTTAAAGTATGTTGATTAACCATTAGCTCAATTTGTTTAATTTCATCTTTAGTAACGGCCTTTGGATGTGAAAAATCAAAACGCAACTTTGTTGAGTCTACCAACGAACCCTTTTGCTCAACATGATCCCCAAGAACATGTTTCAAAACTGCATGCATTATATGTGTCGCGGAATGATTTGATGCTGCGGCACTTCTGGTGGCTACTTCTACTGAGAGTTTTAAAATATCATTTAGTTTTATTGAGCCTGATTGTAAATTAATCTTATGCAAGAAAATTTTTCCCTGTTTAATACAATCTAAAACCTGCCCACTAGCATTTGAGCTAGAAAAATTACCTTGATCCCCGACCTGACCTCCTGATTCTGCATAAAAAGGTGTTTTATCTAATGCAAGAAAATAATCTTTTCCTGGACTTATAGAATCTACTCTCAGATCACCCTTCCATAAACCCAAAACCCTTCCATCTGCATTTAATCGGTCATAACCAAGAAATTTAGTTTCTTCAATCGAAGATAAGTCTAGTTGAGAACCTTTAAATTTATTTGCAGACTTTGAATTCTTCACTTGCTCTTCCATGCATTTAGTAAAACCTTCCTCATCAAGCTCTAGATCTTGTTCTCGAGCAATATCTGCAGTCAAATCAAATGGAAAACCAAAAGTATCATGAAGCTTAAAAACAACTTCTCCAGGAATAATCTTTGAATTCATATTAGAAATTTCTTGTTCTAAAATCTCAATTCCTTTATCTAAAGTTTCAAGAAATTTATTTTCTTCTTCATGAATTGTTTTCTTTATAAGTTTTTGGCTAGTTGTTAGCATTGGAAATGCAGATTTCATTTCTTTTACTAATGGTGCAACCAATTTATGCATAAACGGCTTTTTAGCACCAAGTTTGTAGCCATGACGAATTGCTCTGCGCATTATCCTACGTAAGACATAACCTCGACCTTCATTTGAAGGAGTTATGCCATCAGCAATTAAAAAACTCACACTTCGTATATGATCTGCAATAACTCTATGAGATGTCTCACCTCGAGATTTAATAACATTTTCAGATGCTTTGATTAAATTAAGAAATAGGTCTGTTTCGTAATTTGAGTTTACTCCTTGAAGTACGGCTGCTACACGCTCTAAGCCCATACCAGTATCTACTGAAGGTTTGGGTAGTGGTTTTAATTTTCCAGCAGAATCTCTATTAAACTGCATGAAAACTAAATTCCAAATTTCTACAAATCTATCTCCATCATCTCCTGGTGATCCAGGAGGTGTCCCTTCGTACTGATCACCATGATCATAATAAATTTCTGAGCAAGGGCCGCAAGGTCCAGTATCGCCCATGGACCAAAAATTATCTTCCTCATCTAAACGAATAATCCTCTCAGGAGCAATACCAATATTTGATGACCATATTTCTGCTGCCTCATCATCGTCTCTAAAAACAGAAATCCATAATTTTTCTTTGTCCAAACCAAGTTCGTTGGTAAGAAAATTCCATGCAAGCTGAATGGCTTCCTCTTTAAAATAATCTCCAAAGCTAAAATTACCCAGCATTTCAAAGAATGTATGATGTCTTAGGGTGTATCCTACATTTTCAAGATCATTGTGCTTTCCACCCGCACGAATACATCGTTGGCTTGTAACAGCCCTTTTATATGGGCGTTTATCAGAACCCAAGAAAACATCTTTAAATTGAACCATCCCGGCATTTGTAAATAATAATGTATCGTCATTTACTGGAATCAAAGGGCTAGAATCAACCACTTCATGATCATGCTTCTCAAAATATTCTAAAAACTTAGCTCTTAGTTCACTTGTTAACATTTCTAAATGCTTCCTTTAAAAAATTAGACATTGCGATCCATGAACGCATATCACTATCATGATTATAAACTGTTCCCATTTCAATATCGTTAGCCGTCGGATTAGTAAATGCATGATAAGTATTGCCATAACTTATAAACTGCCAATCAGCTTCTGATTCTGTCATTTCATCCTGCAAAGCAAGTATTTGATCAGAAGACACCATTGGATCTTTATCACCATGTAAAATTAATAGTTTTGTATTAACTTTCTTAAATGGTTCATCAGATTGATTTAATAATCCATGAAAGCTGACACATCCAGCAAGCTCGTATCCTGAGCGGGCTAGCTCTATCGCGGCAAGACCGCCAAAACAGAATCCAATCAAGGCTATTTTTGATGCATCAACTCCATCAATGGTCTTGCCATACTCAACTGCACTAATCATGCGTTGACGAAATAATTTTCTATCCTTCACAAATGGCTCTATCAAAGATTGGTTCTCCTCAACGCTCTGACCATTAATACCACCACCAAAAATATCAATTGATAATGCAGCATACCCAAGATCATTCAATGCAATGACCTTGTTATCTTCAAATTCTGATCTACCTTTCCAAGTATGAGCTACTAATACTAGAGGCAATAACTCTGATGCCTCTGGAATTGATAAAAAACCCTTACACTCCAATGAGTCATCGAAATAAGTTACATTTTTATTTGACATGTTACTTACCTAGTGCGGCCTTATATTTTTTATAATTTTCAATATAATGATGAGCATTCAATAAAGGAATTCCTTGTTCTTCTGATGTTAACTCTCTTTTAATTTTAGCTGGCATCCCTAAAACCATTGAACCATCAGGGATTTCCATTCTCTCTGTAATTAATGCCTTTGCACCAATTATGCAATTTTTACCAATTTTAGCTCCATTTAAGATCACTGAACCTATGCCAATTAGTGTTCCATCTCCTATTTCACATCCATGCAACATTGCCATATGTCCAACAGTAACAAACTTACCAATCCTACATTCAAATCCTGGATCAGTATGAATTACAGAATTATCTTGTATGTTTGTTCCCTCTCCCAAAATAATTGGTTCGTTATCTCCTCTTACAGTGCAATGAAACCAAATGCTTGAATCTTTAGCCATTTGAACATCTCCTATTACTGTTGCATCTGGAGCTATCCAAAAATCATCATTTTCAGTACTTAAACTTTTGTCATTAATATCAATGATCATAGTAGATTATCCTTCAAGTATCTCTATATTCGCATCAAAACATACATTTAAAAAGTTTACCGTAATCATCGCAGTTAGACCCCATATCTTTTGATTCTTTATATTCCAAGTTGGCACCTGCCAAAAGTTGCCCTGTCTTTCAATCTTCTCTCTTTCAATGTTGTTTAGATCCAGAAGAAAGTCCAATGGAACAGTAAAAATCTCTTGGATCTCTTCATTAGGTTTAAAATTTTGAGGTTGATTAATTGAAGCTACAAAAGGATTTACCTCTACCTTATGACGAGAAATAATATAATCTAATTTGCCTAGTTCTGTTACATCTTCACTCTTTAAACCTATCTCTTCATTAGATTCTCTTAAAGCTGTCCCAAAAAGGTCTAAATCAGTTTTTTCAACTTTCCCTCCTGGAAAACTAACTTCACCAGAATGAGTGGAAAGGTGGCTTGAACGCTGAGTGTAAATTATCTCTGGAGATTCAATAAATTTACCATGGTTTAAAATAGCTATCAGAACAGAAGCTTGAGGTCTTCCACTCGGTTTTTCAGAATTACCTAAATTTAGTTTATACTTTATGTCTTCAATCATTGAGTAAGTTTAACTTCTTACGACATTATATTCTCTAAGAAAGGAGCACTTTTGAGATATTGTTCAAAATGCGGAAGCGATCAAATTGACTTTAAAATTCCGCCAGATGACAACTTAAAACGATATACATGCTCTGCTTGTGATTCAATTTTTTATACCAATCCAAATTTAGTTGTTGGAACCTTATGCATCCAAAAAAAACAAGTCCTATTATGTAAACGCAATATTGAACCCCGTCTTGGCTACTGGACTTTGCCTGCTGGGTTCATGGAGAACGCTGAAACTCTCCAAGAAGGAGCATTAAGGGAAACAAAAGAAGAGACCCAAGCCACTCCTAAGATCATAACTCCATACACTGCATTCAGTTTGACTCATATTAGTCAAGTACATTTTTTTTACTTAGCTGATTTAAACAATGAGGAATTTGGACCAACTTCAGAAAGTTCTGATGTAAAGTTATTTTCTGAAGATAAGATACCCTGGGATCAAATTGCATTTCCCACGGTTACGAAAACATTAAAATATTATTTTGAAGATTTAGGTAAGGGTGAATTTCCTTTTAGAGAGGAGCCATTAAAGCTTTGGTAATCTATATAAAAATCTATGATTCTTTTGTGAATTTGTACGCATTTAAAAAAATTTGCATCCATGGAGAGTATTCTTGCCAGCTTGATGGCTTCCAAGACATTTGTTGAACTCTAAACACTCTTTCTGGATGAGGCATCATAATTGTTGCCCTCCCATCTCTTGAAGTAAGTCCCGTAATGCCTTCAGCAGATCCATTGGGGTTGATTGGGTATGAGGATGCTAATACTCCCTTATTATCTGTGAATTGCACAGCTATTTGATTATTCACCGAAAGATTATTCAATGTGCCTTCTTCAAATGAGGCGCGACCCTCACCATGAGCAATAGCCACGGGGATTTGCCAACCATCCATTCCTTTCAATAAAACTGAATTAGATTTTATGATAGTAATTTGTGACAAACGTGCTTCAAATTGATCAGATTCGTTCCATAGGAACTTAGGCCAATCTTCAGCCCCTGGAATTAACTCTTTTAAATTTGATAACATCTGACAACCATTGCAAACTCCAAAGGTAAATGTTTCAGGTCGAGTAAAAAAATATTCGAAAGCATCTCGAACATCGTTATTAAAACTAATACTAGATGACCAACCACCGCCTGCACCCAAAACATCACCATAAGAAAAGCCACCGCAAGCCGCTAAACCTTGGAATTCAGAAAGCAAGTTAGGATTATCAAGAATATCTTGCATATGAATATCTAATGCTTCAAATCCAGCTAACATAAAAGCTGCTGCCATTTCATTTTGTCCATTAACTCCTTGCTCTCTAAAAATTGCTACCTTAGGCTTTTTGTTCTTATTAAATGCTGGTAATTTTGAAGAAAATTTAAAATTGTCTATAGCAACTAAACCTTGATCATCAAATTTTTCAATTAAATCATATTCTTCTTTTGCAGAAACTGGATTATCTCTAGAAGATTTAATTCCAAAAGAAGTTTCATTCCAGATCTTTTCTAAACTCACAACTGATTCAGCAAACTCCACTTTGCCATTTAAAGAAATTGAAACCTGGGGATCTGATGATTGGGTTGCACACTTTTGATATTCAATATTTTTTTTGGTGAGAAATTCTAGTGCTTCATTTTCAAAGTCACGATGTAACTGAATTACGACACCAACTTCTTCAGCAAATAAATATTGAAAAATACTTTCTTTACTGAACTCTTCAGCAAGAGAAATTTCAAAACCAATTTTATTTGTAAATGCTAATTCTGTAATAGTAGTAAGCAGTCCGCCATCAGAAATATCATGTAAAGCAACAATCCAACCTCGCACTATCAGTTCTTGAATTGAATTAAATAAAACTCCCAATGATTTCACATCATCAATATCTGGAACTTCTTGAATATTTGAAGAGGTAACTTCTTCAAAAATAGAGCCGCCTAATCTAGATTTTTTATCTAAAGATAGATGGTATAGATCTTTTGAGCCCTGTTCATTCAATTCAGTAGTTACTGCAACCGATACATCTTCTATTGGAGCCATGGCTGTAATTACACCAGATAGGGGGCTCTTAACTTCAAATTCTCTTTTATCTTCTGTCCATTTTGTTCTCATTGATAAAGAATCTTTACCAACAGGTATGGCAATTCCAAGCTCAACACACATATTTGATAAAGATTCAACTCCTAACCTCAAAGCATAATCCTCTATATCTTCTCCGCATGCTGCCATCCAATTTGCTGAAAGTCTTACAAGATCTAGGCTTTTAACTGGAGCAGATACTAAGTTCATTAGCGCCTCACTCAAAGCCATTCGTAATGAAGCAGCTGGGTTTTTAATTGCGATAGTGGGTTTTTCTCCAATTGATAAAACATCTCCTTCGTTTGTGAGAAAAGATTTAGTAGACATTGCATAATTTGAGGTTGGAACTTGGTATCTTCCAACAAACTGATCTCGAACAACTAGACCTCCAACAGTCCTATCACCAATAGTAATTAAAAAAGATTTGGAAGCTACAGAGGGGTGAGAAAGCACCATATTAATAACTTCTGAAAGATCTAAATCATAATTAGTAATATTATTTGTACTGTCTATTATTGGACTATTGATCTCCATATTTGAAATAGGCAAATCACCAAATAACATTGATAAAGGGACTTGAACTGGATACTCATCCCTTTCAGAATCATAGACCTCTATAGAATTTGAAGGAGTGGTTTGACCTACAAAGGCAACGGGACACCGTTCACGTCGACAAATTTTTTCAAAAATATCTCTATTAGATTTTTTAATTGCAAGGACATAACGTTCTTGAGACTCATTAGACCATACTTCCATAGGAGAGAGGCTTGGGTCAGCAACAGGAATAAGACTTAAGTCTATACTAACTCCTAGATTGCAATCTTTAGCTAATTCAGGAATTGCATTTGATAGCCCTCCAGCACCAACATCATGAATAAACTCAATAATATTTGGAGATTCAAATGCACATTGATTAATTACTTCTTGGCATCTTCTTTGCATTTCAGCGTTTTCTCTTTGAACAGAGGCAAAATCAAGATCCTCATCACTTTCTCCAGAGGACATAGATGATGCAGCGCCGCCACCCAACCCTATCAACATAGAAGGCCCTCCAATTACAACAACCAAGTCATCAGCATCTATAGGTTTTTTAATACTATTGTTATCTTTAACTTCTCCGATTCCTCCTGCCAACATAATTGGTTTATGGTATCCATAAGCATGATAATTAATAAATGGTTGTTCAAAGACCCTAAAATAACCCACTGTACTGGGTCTCCCAAACTCATTATTAAATGCCGCTGCTCCAATTGGTCCCTCAGTCATAATTTGCAAAGGTGAAGCAATTCTTGAAGGTTTATGAGGAGGATTTTCCCAAGCGCGAGGAAAATTTTCTAATCGCAAATTAGAAACATTAAAACCTACCAATCCCATTTTTGGTTTTGCTCCGGAGCCTGTTGCCCCTTCATCTCTTATTTCTCCCCCAGAACCAGTAGCTGCTCCTGGAAAAGGTGAAATAGCAGTAGGGTGATTGTGAGTTTCAACTTTTAAAGTTGAATTTATTTTCTCTAAAGTAAAATTATAAATATTTTTTAAATTTCTATTCAAAGTCATCACTTCGGCGCCTGAGATAACAGCAGCGTTGTCTTTATAGGCTGAAATCAGGTCTGGTTTATCTCCTTTACTTGTTTTTTTAATAAGATCAAATAAGGATTCTGTTTGAGTCTCGGAATCTATTACCCATTCAGCATTAAATATTTTATGCCTACAATGCTCAGAGTTTGCTTGAGCAAACATCATAAGCTCTGCATCAGTAGGATTGCGTTGAACTGAAGAGTAAAAACAATCTAAATAATTAATTTCATCTTCAGATAATGCCAATCCTAGATCTTTATTTGCCTCAACTAAAGAATCTTTAGCTGATTTTGAAATATCAATTTGTATTAAAGGTTTTCTTTGGGGGGGCTCTTTGAGATGAGCTATATCATCAGAATTAAAAAAAATTTCTTGAGTCATGCGGTCAAATAAACATGACAAATCTAAATCAATCATCTGAATATCTTTATTAATGAAATAACCAAAGTACTTTTCAATGCTGAGCACACCTCTAATACCAACATTAGATATTATTTCATTAGTTTTAGATGCCCACGGACTAATAGTTCCAGATCTTGGCCCAACAAAAAAATTGGGTGAATCAGAAGCTATATGAGAATCTAATAGTTCAAATAATTTTGAATGGTCTGAAAAATCTTTAACAATATTAAGTGCATAAAATTCAAAACTACTCAATTCAATAAGTTTTTTATTATTAATTAGATTAAATTTAGAATTAAGAGATGAAATTTTAGACGGCGAAAAACTTGCGGGACCTTGAAGCAGCAAATTAAAATTTTTTGACACTAGTTCTCTAGTAAAATATTGTAATATTTAATTATAAGGATGTTTAAAATTAAAAAAATAAAAACAATGCAATTCCTTAAAAAAAACTCAATTATTTTTATCCTATTTTTTCTTCTATTCACTTGTTCAAAAGAGTCTCAAGATACCCCTATATCAGTTTACTGCAATGTCATTAACGAAAAATTATATTCTTTCTCTCGATTAAGTAATTTTGAAAAAAAGAAATTTAATGAATTAAAAAAATCAAGGTTTTTAAAATACAGAGATAATTTTATAGAAGCTGCTCAAATATTTGACATTGAATGGGAGCTTTTAGCTGCTGTTGCTTTTCAAGAGTCACAATGGAACCCTAAAGCCCGCTCAGCAACCCAAGTAAAAGGTATGATGATGTTAACTCTCCCAACAGCTGCATCTGTTGGTGTAACAAATAGACTTGATCCTATTCAAAGCATATATGGGGGCGCTCAATATCTATCTAATCTAAAAGAAAATACAAATTTTGGAACCTCTTCTGGTGATAAAATTGCATTCGTTTTAGCCGCCTATAACCTTGGTATAACAAATGTAAATAATGCTGTTGCTACTCTAAATAAAAACGCGACTGAAATAACTTGGCTAGATTTAGAAGAACATTTGCTTAATCTGAAAACATCAATGGATTCTGAAAGTTATTCTAGGGGTCAACAAACTGTAGATTTTGTAGAAAGAGTTAGAGATTATTACTATCTACTTCTGGCTCAAAATTGCAATGAAAGCTAAGCTCAAGAATTAAAAAGCTGCCATTTTAAATTTTTAATTTGGTCTCGACAAAATGCTGCTTTCTCATACTCAGTTTCCTTTGCATAAATATACATCTGCTCTTCAAGCTTACTAATTGAAGCAGAAATCTTTTCAGGTGTTCTATTATCAATTTTAAAAGGGAGCTCTTTTTCAAAATGCTGGGGCTTTGTCTTCTTAGATTTCTTTGTAACTCTTGCACCTTCCATTATATCCTTAACATCTTTCACAATAGATTTTGGCGTGATTTTATTATCTTTATTAAACTGAACTTGGATTTTTCTTCTTCTTGACATTTCATCCATTGCCCGTTGCATTGAGCCTGTGATCTTATCTGCATAAAGAATCGCCTTCCCTCGAAGATTTCTTGCAGCCCTACCCACCGTCTGAATTAAAGTAACTTCTGATCTTAAAAAACCTTCTTTATCAGCATCTAATATTCCTACAAGACTCACTTCTGGGATATCTAATCCTTCTCTAAGTAAATTTATACCCACCAAAACATCAAAATGACCCAGTCTTAAATCTCTAATAATTTCTGTTCTTTCAACAGTATCAACATCAGAATGCATATATCTTGTTCTAACTCCATTTTCTTCTAAATAGTCTGTTAAATCTTCAGCCATCCTTTTGGTGAGGGTAGTGATTAACACTCTTTCTTTCAAAGCAGCTCTTTCATGACATTCACCAATCACATCATCAATTTGAGAGGTTGCTGGTCTAATTTCTACCTCCGGATCAATTAAACCTGTTGGTCTAACCAATAACTCAGCTGTATTATCGCAATGCTCTAGCTCATATTTCCCTGGAGTTGCTGAGACATAAATTTTTTGTGGAGTAATTTCTTCCCATTCTTCAAATCTTAATGGGCGATTGTCTAGAGCAGAAGGTAGCCTAAAGCCATACTCTACCAGCGTTTCTTTTCTTGAGCGATCACCCTTATACATTCCTCCTATCTGAGGAACGGAAACATGGGACTCATCCATAAAAACTATTGCATTTTTAGGTAAGTAATCAAAAAGACATGGAGGGGGCTCACCTGGAGCTCGACCTGAAAGGTAACGTGAATAATTCTCTATACCTTGACAATAACCAAGCTCTTTCATCATTTCTAAATCATAAGTTGTTCTTTCTTGCAGTCGCTGAGCTTCAACTAACTTATCATTATCTTTTAAAAATTTAACCCTTTCTTTTAATTCTTCTCTTACGGTTTTTAAACAATCTAAAACTGTCTCTTTAGGCGTAACATAATGTGTTTTTGGATAAATAGTTGCTCGTGGAGTTTCATTGATTAATTCACCAGTTAATGGATCTATCCACAACAAGCGCTCAACCTCATCTCCAAATAATTCAATTCTCAATGCATTCCTTTCTGAGTCAGCTGGATAAATATCAACCACATCTCCTCTAACTCTAAAAGTTGCTCGTCTAAAATCTATATCATTTCGAGTATACTGCATTGATGACAAACGGCGCAGAATGGTTCTTTGTTCAATAGTTTCACCCCTATCTAAATGTAAAATCATATTAAGATAAGATTCTGGAGCACCTAGTCCATATATAGCTGACACAGTTGCAACAACAATTGTGTCATTTCTCTCAATTAATGCTTTAGTTGCAGAAAGCCGCATCTGTTCAATATGTTCATTCACAGATGCATCTTTTGCAATATAAGTATCTGAAGTAGGCACATAAGCCTCAGGCTGATAATAATCATAGTAAGAAACAAAATATTCAACAGAGTTTTTTGGGAAAAAATCTTTTAACTCTCCATACAATTGCGCGGCTAATGTTTTATTAGGAGCCATAACCACAGCTGGTCTTTGAGTTGATTCAATGATTTTAGCCATGGTATAAGTTTTGCCTGAACCAGTAACTCCAAGCAAAACTTGATTCAGCAATCCATCATTTAAGCCGTTAACCAGTGTTTCTATTGCTTTTGGCTGACTTCCAGCAGGTTGAAATGAAGATATAACGCTTAAATTTTTTGTCATTATGCTGTTTTACTTTATGAATTTTAATTTATAATTCTCAACTTGTTCCCTGATAGCTCAGCGGTAGAGCAGTTGACTGTTAATCAATTGGTCCGTGGTTCGA
>MDSZ01082209.1_pt1 | contig 14412 bp, 11 predicted proteins | sample 811201 | NCBI WGS metagenome assembly MDSZ01 (sample SAMN05326647, study PRJNA326480) | marine metagenome | isolation source: seawater | place: Indian Ocean: North | collected 2010
CGGCTCACAGAGCGCGGTTTTACCCCCGGGCTAGACTGCGCGCTGGTCTACTCGCCCGAACGTGAAGACCCGGGCAACGCGCACTTCACCACCGCGCAGATTCCCAAGGTTATCGGCGGCATGACGCCACAATGCCTTGAACTCGGCACCGCCCTCTACGAAAAAGCCATCGAGCGCCTCGTGCCCGTCAGCACCACCCGCGCCGCCGAAATGACCAAGCTGCTGGAAAACATCCACCGCGCGGTCAATATTGGCCTGGTCAATGAAATGAAAATCGTCGCCGACCGCATGGGCATCGACATTCACGAAGTCATCAAGGCCGCGGCCACCAAACCCTTCGGCTTCGTGCCCTACACACCGGGCCCGGGCCTTGGCGGCCACTGTATCCCGATTGACCCGTTCTACCTGACCTGGAAGGCCCGGGAATACGGCGTCAACACCCGGTTTATCGAACTGGCAGGCGAGATCAACCACTACATGCCGCACTGGGTCGTGCAGAAAGTCGCCGACGCCCTCAACAGCAAAAGCAAAGCCATCAACGGCAGCCGCATCCTGGTGCTGGGCCTCGCCTACAAAAAGAACATCGACGACACCCGGGAATCCCCCGCAGTGGAAATCATGTCACTGCTGCAGGACAAAGGCGCCATAGTCGCCTACGCAGACCCGCACGTACCCAGCTTCCCGCAGAAACGGGATTACCATTTCGACCTGCAGTCCGTCACCCTGAGCGCCGAGACCATCGCAGACTACGACTGCCTCGTCCTCGCCACCGACCACGACGCCTTCGACTACAGCGCGCTGCAAAAACACGCGACCTTGATCGTCGACACCCGTGGCCGCCTGCAGGGGGAGAATGTGGTTAATGCGTGAGAGTAAGCGGTATACACCAATGGCAACATGAACCTATTGGCCTTACCTTCCACGCAAAATTGAAGCGCAGCCAACTAACCTGCAAGGACGCACCTTGAGTCAGCACATCAAGCAACTGCCGTATAACCCAAGCATTCAGGGCCTCAGAGCTGTAGCCATCATTCTGGTTCTGGCTGCGCACGCCGGAGTGCCCTTTCTTTACGGCGGGTTTATCGGAGTAGACGTCTTTTTTGTTATCTCCGGCTATCTGATAACGGGCCTGCTGATCACCGAAATTGAGAAGGAAGGAGAGCTATCACTATCACGCTTTTATGCCCGCCGACTAAAACGGCTGATGCCCGCATTGATGCTCATGCTGGTCGTCTCGGCAGCGGCAATATTTGCCTTAACGCCCGTCGCCGAACACCCCGCCCAAGCATCGGCCGCAGCAAGCGCCGCAGCCTGGGTCAGTAATTTTTACTTCATTTTTGCCGAACAGAACTATTTCGAGAGTACTTCTCTGGCGAATGCCTTTCTCCACACCTGGTCGCTCGGGGTGGAGGAGCAGTTCTATCTGCTTTGGCCCCTGATAGTCATCCTGATCTGCACCCTTGCGAGCAAGTACCGCCTGCCGTTACTGCTGGCCATAAGCCTGCTAAGCCTGGCCTTATGCATGTGGCTTGCCCACAGCAACCCGGTCCAAGCCTTCTATCTTATGCCCGCACGCATCTGGCAGTTCGGTTTGGGCGCAATCACCTGGCTGCTTGCAAGGCGGTCAGCACCGTCCTCGTCAGCCGTCACGTCCATACAGCTTGCCATGGGGCTTGCCGCCATTCTCGTCAGTGCAGTGTTAATCGGCGAAAGCACACGCTATCCAGACTGGATCAGCCTTGTTCCAACCCTGGCAACATCGCTCTGCCTGCTTGCGGTATCACCCGGCGCCAGCTGCACGACCACAACGCCACTGGCTCGCGGCCCACTCAAATACATTGGCGATATATCGTATTCACTCTACCTGTGGCACTGGCCTGTGCTCGTCGTCGGCCAGCACCTGCTGACAGAGAAGACAGCCTACTCCCAGGCAGCACTGGTACTGACCGCATTCCTTCTTGCACACCTAACGTACCGATTGGTTGAGAACCCCATTCGGCAATACCAAAACGCAAGAGTCAGCCCCAAATGGCAAATTGTCGCCAGCCTTGTTGTTATCGTGCTGATCAATGTGCAGCTCATAAAGTGGCACAACAGCGCCACAGACCAAATCGCCACCGAGGCCCCATCTGTTCTGGCCTTAGCCCGTTCAGACGCTCCAGAAATCTATCGCTATGGCTGCGATGACTGGTATGCATCCGCACAGGTAAAAACCTGCCACTTTGGCTCAAAGGAAGCCCCCAAGGTTGCTGTAGTTTGGGGGGACAGTATCGGGCTACATTGGTTTCCTGCAATCAAGCAGGCACTTGACCTGGACAGCGGCGAATGGCGACTGGAAGTGATCACAAAATCCTCATGCCCAATAGTGGATCAGCCCATCTTTTACCAACGCATTGGGCGTATTTACACTGAGTGCAGCGAATGGAAGAAAGGTGCCGCTGCATACCTGAGTAAACTACAACCAGATCTAATTTTAATCGGCTCTGCGGGCAGCTATGATCTGACCACCGAACAGTGGGCAGAGGGAACCATACGGATTATTGAAGACCAGGTCTCGTCGGCAAAGCAAATAGCAATAATCGCTCCAACTTACGGGCTTGCCTTCAACGGTGTTACCTGCCTTGAGGAACACGGAGGCATAGAACAGGTCCGGACGTTACCGCAAGATACTTGCACCTCGCCTGCCGATAACCCGCAAAGAGCAACTGCGATGACAGGATTAAAACTGGCCGTGGACTCACTACCCGGCGCAACCTTGATAGACCTCAACGACGCAGTATGCCCCGGCAAACGATGCGCAGCTCTACTAGATGGAGCAATTGTATTTAGAGACAACCAGCACCTCACCGCCAGTTTTGCGGCAAGCTTGGCGAACAATATGAGAGTCGCACTGGGCATGCCATAGCGCCAGACATATAACCCTATCGGTACAACACAAATACAGAGCGAAGACACACTTGGATACTCGGCGACGCCGCATACTCATCATCACCCGCAACCTGCCCCCCCTGGTTGGTGGCATGGAGCGGCTGAACTGGCATATGGCGGATGAATTGTCCAAATACGCAGAAGTGAGAGTGATCGGGCCAAGCGGCTCCGCTGCCCAAAAACCCGCAAACGTGAGAATTGCCGAATCACCGCTAAAGCCTTTGCCATTATTCCTGCTAATCGCATTTATCAAAGGCCTCTGGACCACCCTTCGCTGGCGGCCAGACACCATTCTTGCCGGCAGCGGCCTGACGGCACCCATCGCATGGATGCTAAGTAAGATCGGCAGAGCAAAGTCTGCTGCTTATCTGCACGGCTTCGACATAACGGTGGATCATGCTGTTTATCGCAAGCTCTGGCGCCCCACTTTCAAACGGCTTGATCGTGTAATCGTCAACAGCACGCCAACCAAGCAACTCGCGCTTGATGCCGGTGTAAAGGAATCACAACTTAGTATCGTCTTCCCGGGTGTTACTCTCCCTGAGGCACCTCAGCCTGCCGAAAGAATCTCTGCGTTCAAGGAAAAGCATGGTCTGATCGGAAAGAAAATCCTGCTCTCGGTTGGCCGCCTTACTACCAGAAAAGGACTAAGAGAATTTGTTGAACTGAGCTTGCCCGAAGTGATTAAAGCAGAACCCGATACGATGCTGGTGGTTGTGGGAGAGGCCCCTAAGAACTCACTGGGTGCAGGCATTCAAACCGTCGAAAGTATGCAGATAGCCGCAGCAAAGGTTGGTGTTGGTGCAAATGTCATCTTCCTTGGCGTTATTACCGATCCGACTGAACTGGCCACGGCCTATGAAGCAGCTGACGTGCATGTATTCCCAGTGCGCCACATTCCGGATGACCCAGAGGGCTTTGGGATGGTGGCGATTGAGGCGGCAGCGCATGGGTTGCCTACAGTGGCGTTTGCTACAGGAGGGGTTGTGGATGCTGTGGGTAATGGCCTATCTGGCTGCCTGGTGCAGCAAAACGACTACCAACAGATGGCGAAGGACGTTCTATTCTGCCTAAAAAAACCATTGCCGGCGAGTGGAGTAAATGAATTCTCCGCACGTTTCTTGTGGTCAAATTTTGGCAGTGACATGCTGCGCATATTTAAACCTGAACTCAGCTAAGCAGCCCGTTCAAATGCTTCTCCATGCTTTCTATGGTTTCTTGCCAATTCTCAATAACTAATTCAGGCAACTTACGGTTTGCTATCTGAAATTCCAGGGCTCTAACCAGATCAGATGGACTACCGGCCTGATAGATGACCTCCTCTATCTCTTCCAGCAGTCTTGGCATCACCCCAACATTTGCCCCAACAACAGGCAATCTACAAGCCTGCATTTCATAGGCCTTCTGTGGGAAGCAGTAGCGACCAAAGGGTGTATCTCGCAGGTAAATAACCCCAACATCCAAAGCACAGAATAGCTTTGCCGTATCGTCATGCTTAAGCATTCCAAGATAATGCACTCGCGCGTGGCTAGGCGGCTTCAACAATTTATCTGTCGGCCCAGCCAGTACCAGATGCACTTCTGGACGCACTTGGCTTAACACCTCCCATGCCTTATAGAGATCACCTATCCCCCGCTCCGCTAACAAGCCACCCGCGGTTCCTATCAAGATAGCATCCTGTGGCAGTCCAAGTTCCTGTCGGCATAGCTGCTTATCTCTCGCGCAAAAAACAGAGGTATCAACAGTGCTGGGCATGGCGATAACCCGGCCTTCTGGTCGATACTGCTTTTCCACCATCTCCCGTAATGGCTCACTGGTTGTAAATACCAAATGAGCGCGGCGCACGGCACTACGAAATGCACGCACAAACCCGGGTATACGGGCCTGCCCGAAACCCTCAAAGTTATCGTAGAGATCAGCGACAAATGGCACACCAAGCCGCCGAGCCAGCCACCCTCCAAGCACTACATGCGGAATATCGGACGCAGCAACAATGAGATCCGGCCGAAAGGCTTTCGCTTCTCGCAACAACTGAAACGGATAGCCAGGCAAGGTGAACAGCTTCACCTTATCCACCGAGCGGGACTGCCAGCTCAGGGTGCCCGGTGGAGCCTCGTGCCGCCAGGAACCCTGCTCAGCCCCTTGATAGCTTAAGCAATAACCACACACCTCATGGCCGAGGCCCGCAAGTTGGTAAGGAATCTCGTACAGACGCGCATAGCGATCAATGATGACATCCTTGCTCATGTAGCGCCGCTTGCACAAAAAAACAATGCGCATGCATTCAGCCCAAGAGCCGCTTTGCTGCCGTCAATGCAGCAGCCACTACCTGATCCATATTGTAATAGCGATATTGCGCCAGGCGCCCCACAAAGGTCACCCCTTTTTCGGCATCTGCCAGCGCGGCATAGCGCTTATAAAGCGCTTCACTGGCATCACTTGGCACTGGGTAATACGGATCCCCATCCGCTTGCGGGTATTCACGCACGATGGATGTACCCGTATGCTGCTGTCCGGTCAAATGTTTGAACTCAGTAATACGTGTATAGGCATGATCATTGGGGTAGTTGACCGTACCGACAGGCTGGAACTGGTCAGTGTCAGCCAGGTGCTCATGCTCGAAGCGTAAGGAGCGGTATGGCAAACGTCCATAGCAATAGTCGAAATAAGCGTCCACAGGCCCGGTGTATACGATATGCTCCCATTTCTCCTGGTGCCTGACATCAGCGAAATCCACGCCAAGCTCAACGGTGATATTAGGATGATCCAGCATACGCTCAAACATCTTTGTGTAACCATGCAACGGCATTGCCTGGAACCTGTCAGTGAAGTAACGATCATCTGTATTGGTTCTGACAGGTATTCGAGCTGCCACCCCGGCCTTCAGCTCTGAAGGCTCCATCCCCCATTGCTTGCGCGTATAGTTAAGAAAAAATTTTTCATACAGGTCACGCCCTACCGAATTGAGCACTACATCTTCACTGGTGCGTACAACCGCACGCGGCTCCCGTACCTGCTCAAAAAAAACGGCTGCACCAGCCTCATCTAGATCCAGATTATAGAGCTGATTCAACGTGTCCCGATTGATGGGGAACGGATAGAGCTGCCCCTCCACCACTCCAAGAACACGATGCTCGTAAGGTCGCCAATCAGTGAAGCGCGAAAGGAAGTCCCAGACTCGCTCGCTATTAGTGTGGAAAATGTGGGGGCCATAGCAGTGTACCAGAACGCCGTGATCATCCAGCTCGTCATGCGCATTACCACCGATATGCGAGCGGCGATCAATAACTTGAACTTTATGGCCAGCATCGGCAAGTTCACGGGCAATCGTACTGCCGGCGAAGCCCGCCCCAGTAACCAGTGTAGTAACCATTTACGAGCTCACCATTAATAACTATAGGAAATCATCGTTTTAACAAATTTATTTAGAAAAAGTTGAGAAACCCTATTTTGTGTTACCGCTTTCCGACCTTCATAACCAATCATGGAAAAACTGAGTATAAGCCTATTGCGAAAGGATATTTTCAAATCAGAATCATCCAGCTTCCTTATTAACGCCATACCATAATTTGGCTCTGTCTCTATTTCCTCTACAGCAACCTGAGGATTCTCCTTTAAAACAAGGTCAATAAATCTCCTTGGCCCGTCCCAGCCACAGTGAGCGGGATTGGTATCATGTAGAAGGATAATCCCACCAGGCTTTAGGTGCGGATAATAAGAAATAAAATCGCGAGCCATACCAGGAAAAGTATGATCCCCATCAATAAACATAAAATCAAAACGTTCTAACACAGACAGTCTCTTTGAAAATGCAACAGAGTCGTTCAAATGATAGTTTATCCTATGGCTTAGACCTGAAATATTAAGAGCATTTAATGCATGACCATATGAATCTTCCAAGAAGCTAAAGTGATATCTATTGGGATACTTAGACCAGAACGTATCTACCGAGTCCAGCACGCCATCGCCTAAATCTTCTAACGCGGACGCTATCCAATGGGATGAAATACCAATAAAACAACCTATCTCCAACAAGCGTTTAGGGGACTCCTTTAAAATGAGGTCACGAATCTGCTTTCCCTGTGACGGCGGAAGGCTAGCAGGGAAAGCAACTGGTGTAGAGTACAAGAACTTGAGCGCACTGACCCAATCCCCTTGGAAGTCATTCAGCTCAGACAGGTCCCACCCGAGACGATCAAACTCCAACTCTTCGGCCAAGCGCTCTAAAGCATTACAAAGACCTTTCCCAGACAACTTAGAATATGATGACCTGACACCTGCCGCTTGTTTTACCACCCCTACATTCAACTTAAGTGAAAAAGCAAGTTCGCCGGGCGTCATTGAAATTCTATCACCCAAGCCCATTATTTTATCCCCCAAATCTCATGCCGTTTACCCTCTCGACCAAGCAACCCATCAGTCATTCCCGCAAGAAAAGCTTTAATCTGCTCAAAGCGGTGACTTTCATGCCAGAGAGTCGCGACCAGTCTAAGAAATGAACCAGGTATAGTTTTATACCAAAGACCCATTCCATAATACTTCCTAGCAATAAATATACGATTACGCACATCGTAATAACGCTTCCAGGGCGGAAGTTTCAGAGAATAAAAAGCGCGTCCTGGAAAGCAAACCCGATACCGCTCCGAAGCGGGATGAAAAATACGGCTTGCTCCTACAAGAATAATACGTGCCCCCGACTTTCTCGCACGCATACAGTATTCAACGTCATCAGCAGCCAAGAAAAACCCAACATCCGGAAACCCAATTTGCTTGACAGTTTCCTTACTTACAAATATCCCCAAGAAAGGAATAAATTGCACCTCAACAAGACCCGGTAGTTGGCGGACTGTATAGATAGCATCTTCAGAGCGCCCATGGTGAGGAAGCATTGGCCAAGATAACTTATCCTCATAAACAGCAGTCGATCCATAAATATTGTCGGTATCCAATGTTCCATTTATCAGATTTTCTAGTGCATCCATGTTGGGGATGGCATCATCATCCATCATCCATACCCAATCCGCACCGGCGTCGGTGGCGTGCTTAAGGCCGGCAGCAAAGCCGCCAGCCCCCCCCGTGTTATCACTCAACGCAAGCAGCTCGACATCTGGACGAGAAAGCCACTCTGAGGAGTGCAAAAGTTCACGCGTACCGTCTGTAGATGCATTGTCTACTATAACAATACGATCCAACTTACGAGATTGATTGGAAACAGCAGAAAGACAGCACGGCAGCAATTCCTTACGGTTGTATGTAACGATAACAGCGAATATCTTTAAATTATCCTTTTGCATGGCTCCCTCTCCACTATTAGCTATTTGTCATTCCCACAAGGACTATCAATTTTAACCTTATGACGTCGTGATCCTTCTTGTTTCACAATAAGAAAAGCGGCCACTTGCATCAGTCCTGCCACCTTAAAGCCTAACTAATACTGTGCATCCAGACAGCGTCCTCTCCCTATGCGCAATAATCACCACTGTCTTCTCCCCAGAGAGCACATCGACTGCTTGGTTTACGGCTTCTTCCGTCTTTCCATCCAACGCACTGGTCGCCTCGTCCATCAACAGCACCGGCGGATCGCGATACAACGCCCGTGCAATACCAATCCTCTGCCTTTGGCCGCCGGATAAGCGTATCCCCCTATCACCCACCTGAGATAAATATCCCCTTGGTAACTCGTTAATAATAAACTCATGAATCTGCGCAGCACGTGCAGCACGCTCTACAGCTCCCATATCAATCTGCTTGAAAGGCACACCAAAGGCTATATTTTCCGCGATACTGGTGTCGGCTAGGTAGATATGTTGCGGTACATAGCCTATAGCTGCCTGCCAGCTATGGGTGTTCCCAGTACCTATGGTTTGCCCATCTACGCTCAGGGTACCGGCCTGAGGCTGTAGGAGCCCGAGCAGTAGGTCCATCACCGTGCTTTTACCTGCACCACTTCGCCCAGCAATGCCGACGCTAGTGTTAGCCGGGATTACCAGGTTGAAATTTTGCAATACCGGTCTGTCCGGGGCTGATGGGTAGGCAAAGTACACCCCCTGCAGTCGGATTTCCTTTTTCGGTACGATTGGCTTACTTACCGGCCTAGCTTCGCCAAGAGGCAGGCTCAGGTGCTGATGGATAGTATCCAACGCAGCGGATGAAAACTTGAGCTGGGCAAATCCGCGGTACATGATCTGCGCGGACGGAAGCAGGCGATAAGCAGCGAAACCATACAGACCCAATACCGGTAATACATGACCAATATCGTTACTGTTTATCATCAGGATAAGCGCCAGAACAATCAATCCGGTATAGCCTACGGCTTCCACCATATACAGCGGTGACTGGCTGAGAGTTTGGGCATTGGCTTGGTGGCGGGAAAAGTCACGCGATGCTTGCGAGAACTGGCTCTGGTAAGCCTCCACCGCCTGCGTAATTTTTACGTCTTTGATCCCACCTAACGCCTCGTTACAGGTTTGAAAGCGGCGACCATTCGCTAGCTGCCTTGCGTCACCGGTCTGACCAAGACGTTTTCGCGCCAAGAGATAAATTGCACCATACAGGGCGCCGATTACAGCAGCGGCGCTGATAGCAATCCAGGGATTGTAGATCAGCAATAGTAGTATCATTGCGAAGACTACAGCGCCTTGTGCCAAGAGCTGTGATAAAGGGGTGATCAGCCCCCCCTGCAACTGGTCGATCTCTGATAAGACGTTACGGCTTAACTCGGACGAATTGTATTTAAGGAAAAACTCATAAGGCTGGAGCAGATAGCTCGACAACAGTCGGACGCTCAGGCTATGGCGCAGCAAGAAAGTAAAACGATTGAGCAAGTGCAAGGCAATGGTTTTAAACGCCGAAGAGCCTATAACCAAGACAATCGAAGCCAAACCGAGAGCAGTTATAAATTGCTGACTACTCTCGAACTCGAACCTCCCGTATAGCCACGATAGAGCGCTATGTTCCTGCACGATATCCGGCCGCGCCAGAACCGACAGGAAAGGCATGATGGATACCACTCCCACTGTCTCGGCCAGCGCCATCAAGATCATCAGCAGAATCATTAACCATGTTTGACGCCGCTCGCCTGGGGTCAGAACGGCCCAAAGTTTTCGGAGATCAGACTTCATTTAGTTTTTATGCTCGAACGGCATTGTCAATTTAACCTCGATCTTTATACATCAGCGCGGTGATCTGCTCGGAAATCAACCCCATCAGAAAGATCATTACACTGCCGGTATACAGCAAAGCACTCATATTGGTGAAGCGTCCTCCCGTGCCCAGCGTATACCCGTACCAGAGCGATCCCAACACGAATGCTAAAGCTGCTATAGGCGCGAACAGCTTCAAGGGTGAGTAGAGCGTGCCGATCTTGAAGATGATCAGCAGAAAGCGCATGCCATCCTGCAACGGTTTGATATGGCTTTTGCCGATGCGCTGGGCGGCATGAATGGGTTCATAGGCGACGGAGTAGCCAGCGCGGAAGAAGGCCATTGTGCTGGTCGTCGGGTAAGAGAACCCGTTGGGGAGCAAATAGAGAAACTCCCGAAATTTGTCCGCCCTTACCGCACGGAACCCCGACGTCAGGTCCTCTACTTTATGCCCTGTCATGTAGGTGGCCAGCCGATTGTAGAAGCCGTTTGCCAACCCGCGTCCGACACTGGCTTGCGAGCCTCGCTGGCGCGCCCCCACAACAAGATCGTAGCCCTCATTGATACGCCCCAGCAGTCGCTGGATATCTGCCGGGTCGTGCTGCCCGTCAGCGTCCATAAAGACAATTACGTCACCGCTCGCAGTTCTTGCGCCGGTTTTGATCGCTGCACCGTTACCTTTACTGTAAGGATGCGAAACCACCTTGGCGCCAGCCTCAGAAGCAATTTCGGCAGTAGAGTCTTTTGAACCATCATCCACGACAATAACCTCTGCCTCTGGAAGCAAGGTCACAACCCTGGATACCGTTTGGCCAATGGCTGCGGCCTCATTTTTTGCTGGCAAGATAACACTTACATTCCGAAACTGATCCACGGGGTTCACTTATTAATACTCCAAATGCAAGGCACGCAGACAAATAAATTTAATATATCAGTGCAGATCTGCTACGTCCCGCTTCAAGACTTGGCGCATGTGATCAATTTCGGTTTGATACACCACGCGAGAGCGAAGCAGGGAATCGTCCGGCTGGTGCGCAAGCACCTCGACTGTTCTATCAAGCAGCTTCAAAGCAAGCTCCGGCTGGCCACTGCTGGCCAACTCTGACACCATTTTCATCCCGGCGTCCGTGTCAGCATATAGAGCCAGAGCTTCAACGTACTGCTCATACGCTGCTTCCGAATCTCCTAACGAGAGCAGCAAGCCAGCACGGAGATAAGCATGCAGGCGCACAAAAAGCGGCATGTTCTGATAAGCCCCATTTTTGGCAACCTGATCAAGCAACTTAAGCGTCTGTACTTGATATCCAAGAGCGACATCCTGAACGCGAGACTGCTCAGCCAACATTCGTAAAGCTTTTACTGCCTGAGCATCAAAAGGCTGAGCAAGCAGGCGATTCGCGGCTGTAGAGAAGTCCTCAGGGCTAGCCACCCTTGAATACACTTTCTGTAGCAAGATTCTGCTACTCAGCAACGCACTGTCCGGTCGACGCGCCAGCGCGTCCTCTAAGTAAGCATCCGCTGCCGCGTACCGCCCCGAATTAACAAGGTACGCCGCCACTGCATTGGCCGCACGAGGAGAGTCCGGGGAGGCGTATGCCCAATACAGCTCAAGCTTCTCCGTATCAGACCACAACATAGCGCGCTGCCAGGTCATCCAGGAAACCAAACCCACCAATAACATAACAATCAAAGCGATCACATGCGCCTGGAGTCGATCACGCAACGACAGCAAGCCCACCGAAATAGGTAGAAAAACGAATAGCGCAGCCATGTAGTTACGATGTTCAAAATACAACTCCAGGCCGATGACCGAAGACTCGATAATGTGAGACACCAAAAAAAACAGAACAGCCAAACTGAGCAGCGAGTAACGGCGCTTCGCCATCCATGCCACAACAGGCAAAGCGAGGATGCCTGCCACTGCGGGCGCCGTGGTCCAAGGGGAAAGCAGTCCGGTTGAAATGTTATAGGCGTCCTGATACAAGCCGCGACCTTCGATCTGCGGCACAAACAAGTGAAACAGATATTCCCAGAGTATTCTGGCTTCACTAAGTAAGCGCTCAACCTGGTTAAAAGGCCGGTTTGGCCATGGATTCTCCGCAAATGTCACCCGCGACGCCAGATATGCCAGGATCAACAGCGACGGAAGCCATAAAAAAAACGTTTTCCATAATCTGAAAAACTGGGGGCTTGAATCTTGCACAGAGGATGGCCGGCAGAGTTCAATTACCAGCACGAGCATAGGCAAAAGTGCGCCGTTTTCCTTACTGAATGTGGCCAGAACGGTCCCTGTCCCTAAAGAGACAGTCATCCAGAAGTAACCAGACAAGGGAGCGGTGGTTAGCCGTTGGCGAGCTAACAAATACCCGACAATACCGGCCAGCACAAACAGTGTGCTCAGCTGCGCCATCCGCTGAACAACATATAGCGTTGTGGACACCATCATGGGATGCAGCATCCACAAGGCAGCACTTAACAAACCCGCAGATACGGCAAAGTTCGCGCTCTTGCCGTAGAAAATCAAAACTCGCAGCGACGCCCAAAACAGCAGCACTCCGCACAGCAGGTGAATCAACAAATTGGTCTGTTTGAACGGGCGTGCAGCAGAGGGCCAATCGTTGTCATTCAGCAGAAATGAGGCGAGCGAAATGGGCCGCCCTGTGGGTCCAGAGAATCCGTTAAATACGAAACGATTAAAGGCCTCCCAGCTATTAATACCTCCATAGCTGCCGAGCTTTGAAAGGTTGGGGTAATCATCGAACAGGAAGCCACCCTGCAGCCCCGGCCAGTAGACAACCAACACACAGCCTAAAAGGAGCACCATGAGAGCCGAAACCCTCGCGCTATGCAACCAAGACATCACAGCTCCTTAAAAAACTGCCCGCACAAAGCGGGCAGTTTTTACCGACTTCCAACAACGAAATTTATTAGTTGCGGCAAGAAGTTGGGTAGTACTTGGGCAAGGTACTGCTATCGCGCTTACAAATCCAGGTAACGGAGCCGGCGGCGGTGACAGGACTGAGAATCAACTTAGCACCATCAATACCTTCGGCAACACCGGTAGTTTTCATAGTTGCAGTGATAACACCACCAGTAGCATCAACGTTATCTACATAATTACCAGTGATATCAGCAGCAACTGCCAGACCAGCAGAGTCGTTTGCTCCGGGGAAGTATCCCTTGGCGCTGTAGAATTCAGTAACTGCAGTACGGGCGCCAGAGGCGAGAGTCATCGCTTCAGACATCTGCGAACGCGCAGTGTAATCCTGATACGCCGGCAGCGCGATGGCAGCCAGAATACCGATGATCGCAACCACGATCATCAGTTCGATAAGGGTAAAACCCTTTTGAACTTGAGCTTTCATGTGTTTACTCCTTTAAGTGAAATAGCCGAGCGGCTGAAAGAATGAAAGCAAAAACCAGACCAATTTGCAAAGCGCTGTGTTGCGGCCTGTGTACTGCTGCACACAAGCGTCTGGGCGAGCGCATCAAGACAGCACACGACAGAAAGTGACATTTTTTGTCACACCAGCGCTGCCAGCGCATGCTACCCACTGATAACCCGCGCACAGCAGGCCCACCCGGACAGTTCAATCCCGGCGGCGTCTGTACTATAGTCTGCAGCATTAATGCTTTTGAAATTCAGGACTAATGCCACATGGAAACCCCCGCTCTTTCAGGGCTCGCACGGCGTATTGTGCAGGAAGGCCTTATCCAGGCCGACGTGGCCGCGAAAGCCTGCCAGCAGGCTAGTCAGGACAAAATCCCGCTGATCACCCATCTGGTGCAGAAGAAGCTTGCGGATGCGCGCTCGCTCGCCATGACCTGCGCTGAAGAGTTCGGCTACCCCTACTTCGACCTCAGTGCTCTGGACAAGGAAGCCCAACCCAAGGAGTTGGTTAGCGAAAAGCTGGTGCGCCAGCACAATGTGATGCCGCTGTTCAAGCGCGGCTCACGCCTGTATCTGGCCATTTCTGATCCAACCAATCAGCAGGCCCTCAGTGATGTGCAGTTCCACACCGGCCTGATGACCGACGCGGTGATCGTCGAAGACGACAAGCTGCTGAGCGCGATCGAAAAATACCTCGACAGCCCGACCGGTGGACTTGGTGATATTGGTGATGCCGATCTAGAGGACCTTGACGTACAAACCGTCAAGGATGAAGACCGTGCGGACGGTGGCAGCGACGCGGACGACGCGCCCATCGTGCGCTTCGTCAACAAGATGCTGCTCGATGCGGTGCGCATGGGTTCATCTGACCTGCACTTTGAGCCCTATGAAAAGATGTACCGTGTGCGTTTCCGTACCGACGGCGTGCTGCACGAGGTAGCCAAGCCTCCC
>MDSZ01243171.1_pt1 | contig 14412 bp, 9 predicted proteins | sample 811201 | NCBI WGS metagenome assembly MDSZ01 (sample SAMN05326647, study PRJNA326480) | marine metagenome | isolation source: seawater | place: Indian Ocean: North | collected 2010
TCGATTTGGGAAAACGAACGGACGTTTTTTTTTTGCGTTGTGTGTGTGTGTGTCTTTCTTTGGCTCTCCCATCCCAACGAAATACACAACAAACCACAAAAGGGGTTTGAGGTTTCATTATTTCTGTGGGGACCTTTTTTGGAGTCCAAAAAGAGAGAGAGGAGGAGGAGGACGCTTATTTGGTTGCTGTTGAGATGAAGACGTCTGTGGAAGCACACACATAAATAATAATAATAAGAAGAATCAATCCTCAGAAAAATAGAGAGCGTGGTGGTCTTTACCGAAGGAGTAAAAATATGGGCGTCTTACGGGTCAAAGGTGCGTCCTTCTTCGTCGTCGTCTTTTTCTCGTTCGCGGTGAAAAAGACGCGCTCGATACTTACGATACCGCGACGACGAATCGAACGGGATCTGTTTTGATTTCGAAGGGATCCAAAAAAAAAGTTTGAGTATCTTTTCCCCGTGGGGGTGGGGGGAACTGATCGATGAATCCACCGCGCGCGCGCGTGCCGACGCGTTCGTTCTCTCCGCACTCACGCGCACATTCTCTCTCTCTCTCTTTGTCTCTCTCTTTGCACGCGTCGTAGTTTTGGAGCTCGAAACTCCGGTGGAGGACACGCAGAATACGAAATATTGCGCGGTGAAAGTGGAAATACGGGACCCGGTGAACAAAGATGCGCCTCGTCAAAAACGAAAAACGGAGATGAAGGAAGTGTTCGACCACCGAATCGACTTCTCGGACGCGTTTGAGTTTGCCATCGACGAAGATAAAGATGAAGAATTAAGAATTTTATTGTTTAAACAAAAGACGAGTTCGTTTATCGGCGGGAAGAAAGCGGTGGCGAATGCGGGATTCCACGTGAAGCAAATCATATCGAACTGCGAAGCCTTTGACGGCGAAATCAACAAGAGTTTCGACTTGTACAATCGAGAAGGAAACGCGGTTGGTGGGCAAGTGAGGTTGATTTTGACGTACTTTCCGGATAAAAAGAAACCGGAGAGAACTGGGAAGGACGGGAAAGGTGCGATTCCGGATTTCAGGGACAAGCAATATTCCGAGGAAGAGAACGCCGCGGCGAAGAAGATTCAAGCTTCATTTAGAAAAAACAGAAAAACGAATAGAGGAGGTGGAGGTGGAAAAGCGAAAATCTTGATGGTTGCGTTGTTTTCCTTCGGCATCTCGGTGCTCGTGAAAAACAACCAAGAGGAAGTAAAAGCGAAGAAAGATCCAAAATATGCGAACAAAACAAGAAAACGTTGAACGAGAAGCTTTTCGAGAAGAAGAGCGACGGCGATACGAAAAAGAAAGGCGCGGGTAAGAAGTCGTTAAGAACAGTTCGTTTGACGACGGCGCGACGACGAAGACGCGTGAGTTACTGCTCGTGTAATTCCTTGTATCGATCTTTTACTCAGGCGTGCGGCGCGCGCGTGTATATATAAATAACTATAAAACTTATTAACTGTCGTATGGACTTTTTTGCCCGAAGATGCGAAACGAGATGTTTTTTTTTCCAGGACAAATTTCTCGTTTTCCTTTCCCTTCGTCGTCGTCAAAAATCCGCCTCAAAAGGTGCCATTTTACGCGTACTCCCGCTGAAACACACAAATATGGTAGGTGTTTTCTCTATTCGTTCGTCAACGTTGCCTCATCGTTCGCGGAACGTGCGATTGGATGCATCGCGCGCGCCGTTTCGGTTCCGGAGAGGGTCGCGCGCGTTCGCTCGTACCTCCGCGTCGGGCGTCGTCCGACGGATTTTTTTGTCGCGCTTCACTGTGTGATAAAAATCAATCTCCTCGAGAATGGGTTTTACGGCGGACGGATACTTGGCGAGGAAGGATTGCGATGTCACTTTGAACGACTCCTTTGCATCGAGGAATACTTTGTGAATGCGCATCGGACCTCGGTTGCGTCGCGATACCTTCGCGAGGGTCGAGTATTCCCGCGTGGAGATTTGACTTTTTTTTTGCGCTAAGCCCTGTGTCTTGAGAAAACCCGTTCGTTCTCGAAAGCGTGATTTCTTTCCCTCCTCTCCTCTCTCTCCTCGCGATTCAACGTCGATATCATTCGCTAACCTTCTACTTCACCTCGATCTATCAATATCACAGCCGAAACAAATTGCTGATATCAAAGATTTTCTTTTGAAAGCGCGACGCAAGGACGCCAAGTCGGTGAAAATCAAGAAAACCGGTTCCGTCACAAAGTTTAAAGTTCGCTGCTCCAAGTACTTGTACACGTTGAGAGTACAAGACCAAGACAAAGCGACGCGATTAAAACAATCCTTGCCACCGGGAATCAACATCATCGACATCTAAACACATTAGATGTCGAATTATTATCGATAGTTGTGGGTGGTAAATACGATAGTTTTTAGTTTTCTTTTAGTTTGTAGGTTCGAGGGAATTCGTGTTTGCAATAAAATATTTCTTCCTTCATCATCATCATCATCATAAATATCCGTCGATGTACGCCCATCGCATTCTTCGCCTGATCGCATTACTGCTGCCGTTCCTCGCTGGGCGTGCTTCCGCATCATCGGAAGAAGAACGTCCCAAAGTTAAGCACGCAGAACGTCTGCTCTCTAAACTTGATCCGGACGGCGAGCTTTTGCTGAGAGCGAGCGACGCGACCAGAGAAGCTGTCTTGGGAGCCCGGACTCTGTTACCCGAAGCGACGGAAAATTTTCGAGACCGCATACTTCAATGGGCCCGTAAACCGACCGTTGCTAAAATACTACGTAATCCTCCAAGCGCTTCGCAAGGCTTGACCTTTGAACGTTTATCGAGACGAGTGAACCAAAAACTTGAAGAAAAATTACGAGAGCACGACGAGTGAGAAAATAAATATACAAATTTACATGTTCAACGTTTGCTCTAACAGTTTTCTCTCTAAAATCAGCATCAATTCCTTCAACCATTGCTCCTCTCTCGCGATTTGCTCCGCGTATTCGCTCGGGTCGCCGAAGAGCCATTTTGACATATCCGGCGCCGTGTTGGGAGTGCCGTCGACTTCGACAGCCACCGCGGATGTTTTGCCGCCTTTTTGTAACCGTTCGAATTCTTCGTCGCGCCAGTTTTGATATTTTTGGAGCTGTTCATACGCTTCTTTGTATCGTTGAGAGTGATACAACAAAACGCCATAGTCTCTGATATTTTCCGGTTCGGCCACGAGCGCTAAACGTTCAGTCGCGCGGATGGCCATTTCCAAATCACCGAAGGGTCTACCCGTAGGTTGAATGATCCCAACACCTTTCACCGCGGTTTGCATTCTATCTTCGCTCCCGAAAACGGCAGAACGAAGCGCCAATTCAATGCCAGTATCTCTTCGATCGTCCCAAGTCCACGGCCAAAACGACCTTTTCAGTGCTCTCAATTGCATTTGAATACTCATTTTTGGTGTACACCATCTCGCGTCCGCGGGTATACCGAGATTAAGGTAATCGTCCTTGGTAATCCCCCACGGCGTCCGAGGTAACACATCCGGATCTAAACCTCTTGAATTGGATATCAAAACGTATACTTCGTCTTTCAAAATCTCTTTCGATCGTAAAATCTTTACGCATCCCATATACAATGTCGCTAAACTCGCCGGGATGCCTACTTTTTGTGCAATGACGTGATGAAAATACGTCCTGTACGGTGAAAACGCCTCCATCCACCCAACTGGAGGCTTATACTGATGCTCCTCGTATAAATATCTCTCCAACGCTTTCAACACCATCCTATCGTCGTACTGACCATTAAAATACGCGATATCTCGCATCTCGAACTCATCCATTAACTTCTGCAACCTTTTCACGTATGCCTCTTGCGGTAAACACACCGACGTCCTCGATTTAAATGCGTCATCTTCCACCGCGATGAATAAAGACGCTAACACCGCATCGCAATTAAGCATCTCGTTACTATTCTCGCACTTTTGTATCTCGTCCAATAAACCGGCTCGCGAGGCTCGAACGAACGGTTCCCACGTCTCTTTCGCGGTGGAAACTTTACCAAAATCGCCTTGGACGAACGCTTTTTGAGCTTTCAACTCTTCCTCGGAATATTCTTTCGATTCTCGATTCGTTCCGGAACGGCCGGCTTTAGAGAACTGTCCTTTACCGTTGCTGGCCTCCTCCTCCTCCTCCTCGTTCCGTTGCGCTCGCATCGTCGTCGTCGTCCTATTCTTGGCATTGGACCGAGGATTACGACTACGACGATGCGTTCTTCGTCGACGACGACGATTTTGCGCGAGCTGCATCTGCACCCCGCGCGAGGTCGTGGTGGCTGACGATATCGAGGCGCCGTTTACCATCGCGACGGGTTCCACTCTCTTCGCTCTGCTTTTTTTGGTGTTGTTGTTGCGCGCGAGCGCGTGCGCGTGTGGCGGTGTGTCGAGGAAACGAGAGAGAGAGAGAGAGAGAGAGAGAGAGAGAGAGAGAGAGAAATGGATAGTATTCGTCTCAGATATGAAAAGAGACACTCCCACAAAAACCAAAAGTGCAAAGTGTTTAGGGTATCAAAAAGAGGACAAAGAAGAAGAAGAAGAAGAAGAAGACGACGACGACTTTGACAAAAGTTCCACTATATATGGACGGAGTAAGTAAAGATGCATAAAAGAGAATGAGTGGGGTGCGATGACGGCGCCGCAGCACCCACCACCACCACCACGACCACCACCATCGGGGGTGACGTCGTCTCATCGAGCGGGGGCCGCGGTGCACGTGCTCCACCACCCTTTGCGCGACGTTGGGAATAGAAAACGAGCGATCGTAAACGCATTCGTCGTCGTCGCGACTATTGTTGTCGTGATTGTCTTCGAAGACGTCTCCGCCGTGGCGAGGAAATTTTATTCTAGAACGAACGGCATCGGTTTTTCGTCGCGGGAGAGAGACGGGAGAGGCATCGAGAGAGGCGTTCGCGCGAAAGAACGCGAGGAGGAGCAACCTCCGGTGGTCGTCTCCATCGGTGGTGCCGGTGAAGACGACGAAGAGGACTCTTCCAGTGACGACGAAAAAAGCGAAAAGATATTCACAACAGAAATATCGAAAGGACAAGAACGAGAAGAAATTGAAGACGAAGAAGAGGATTATAATGACGACGAAGACGCCAAAGACGACATTACGGGTAGTATAAATAGCGTGTACGTGCAATCGTATGCCAAATGGATGCGCAAGCAACGAAAAAATATGCGACGAGTACGAGGGAGGAAACAAGCAACGTTCTTCGATTTGCGCTCAGACTGTCACGAAAAGTGTCTCAACGGCGGTAAATGCGATTATTTTAGCGGCAAGTGCGAATGTCCGGTTGGGTTTAAAGGCCCGGCGTGTGAAGATGAAGAAAGAACGTTCCCTTGTAGCGATAGTGTAGAGCTAAGGTGTTCTCACGCGTGCGATGTGACGAGAGGTTTGTGCGTATGCGGAGAAGGCACGAAACATCCCACGAGAGTGTTGCATCAGTGGCCGTTTTGTAATCCGGATATGGAGAAGTATGGAAAAGAAGAATGGTGGAAAGGAAATGGAGATATAAACGATGGTTACATCGTGAATAAAAATAGTAAAAAGTTGGAAGAATTGAAATCAGGCAGAAGAGAGTGGGGAGGATTGCCGACGTTTGCGATGGTGTACGGCAGAGAAAATCCGAGCGTATCGAGTTTGAAAGTAGAAACGCCATTTCTCGAGCGCGCGCGAGAGGGTGTTTACGACGATAGTGGCGAAACAGAACAAGAAAGGATAACGAAAGGGAGAGAAATCGCACAGGCGCTCCCGTCGTGGTGCGATGCCGATTCTGTTCGTACGTTTGATCCGGTTCGCGAGAATGACAGTAGGCTCAACGTGCATCCTCAAGTCGTGAGAAACTTTCGAGATTGCATCAGTAAATGTCCAGGAAGTAGATACGGCGAAGCATGCGAAAAAATTGTCCCGAGTTGGTGCCCAAACCAATGCAGTGGAAACGGCGAGTGCGACGATGGTTTCTGTATGTGTAAGAAGGAGTTTTGGGGTGCCGACTGTTCGCTTTCGGTGCCAAACAGTGTAAGTTCATCGTCGTTGCGAATGATAGATTCAGTGCACTCCGTACACTCAAAACTTGAAAGTAAACGTCCTTTTATATACGTGTATGAAATGCCTTCGAAGTTCACCTCACATTGGACGAAATACGTCAACAGAGGCGAATTTGTGTGCGGTGATAGATTTTATGAGAAACCGAACGAGAATGACAACTACGACAACGTTTCTCAGCCGCCATTTCCAGAAAGACCGACGGAATGGTTCTATTCCTTGGAAAATACGCTTTACGAGTTCTTACTCAGGTCAGTGCATCGTACGATAAATCCCGAGAACGCGGACATATTTTTCATCCCGCAATACGGAACGTGCTACCGTTATGCGTATCAAACGCCTTCGGCAGCAGTGTCACTTTCTCTGATCAAGACAAAGCCCGGTTCTCGACCGCACGCAGCAAATCTCTTTTTAGAGCGAGTAACTGAGTACATTCGAAACATTCCATTCAATAATAATAATAATAATACTAATAATGAGGAAAGGAAAACACAGTCGTATTTCGATAGAAATGGGGGTCGAGATCATGCGGTAATCGCCGCCTATGACGAAGGCGCGGTCCACTTTCCGGACAGCATCGCCAATGCGATCTTCATCACGCACTGGGGAAATACCGGTAATCCGCGCAACAATTCGCACACGGCGTATTTACCAGATAACTGGGATGAGCTTGTGAATGAAGGGATCGTGACTGGATCGTGGCGCGCGTACAATCGGAATAAAGATATCGTCGCCCCTCCCTGGTCACAGCCGAGGACTAACGAAGTCCGAGCACCTGCGAACGTGAACGGTTGGACACCAACGGCTGAAAGAACGACGTTATGTTTCTTTAGCGGAAATCTCGGCTTGGAAAAACCATGGGGCGAAGATTATTCACGCGGTTTACGTCAAACTATTGCGAGAAGTTGGCAAAATGTCAGCGGTTTCGACATCCTCATGCACTCGAATGACTACTTGGAAAGAATAGGCTCGTCCAAGTTTTGCCTCGCGCTTCCGGGAGATGGTTGGAGTGGGGGTCTCTCCGTCTACATTCGAAATGGCTGCGTACCGGTCATTGTACAGGACGGTGTCGACATGCCGTGGGAAGGCACGTTCCTGGATTATTCGAAATTTTCCATTCGCGTTCGTGAACGAGACATCGAAAATCGTCTCCAAAGCATCCTCGAAACTATTACAGTTGAAGAGATCCAAAACCTTCAAAACGGTCTCAAAAGCGTGTGGCACTTGTTTTCGTACGACGTACCAAGACAACCTGCTTTTGGACCCCCGGAGAAGGACTTCCAAGGTTCCTGGTCTCCGCCTCCCGTCCGTACGGAAGAAGACGAAGAAGAAGAAGAAGAAAAGGGGGCGTGGCCTCGCGACGCCATGGAATCGATTGTGGACGCACTCCATTTCCGCGTGTATAATATGAGGAAAAAAGTAGCCTTGCCGACTTACGGGTATACTTACGCGTAGAGAATGTATGATATATGTAGGTACTAGTATAGAATTAGACATTTTGTAAGCAAGAGACGCGAAAAATGCACGAAGCGAATTAAAAAAAGAGCTATTGCTAAATTGCTAACGGCATTTTAAGACACGAAACAAGAGTTTTACGAGCTTCTTTCTTTCTGAGTGTGAGGCGACCGCGCGAGACGCGACGAAGAGCAAGACGCGATGGCGACGCGCGAGAGAAAGGTGGAGGCGTCTTCCATCGATGCTTCTCTTCATCTCTCTCGCGTCAACAATCTGCGTTCAATGTCAACTCGACTCCAGCGCAAAACTGTGACCATTTATTGCGCGACATTCAACGTCGGCAATAAACCGATAAACGACACGTTTTACACCGAATTGCTCAAGAAAAGCGAAGATTGCGACGTCATCGTCGTCGCCGCGCAAGAGGCGTCGTACGCGTATTCGAGAAAAATCACACAGCCGGCAGACTTTGCAAGGTTGGCGGAGAAACGAGTCGAAAATGACTCGATAGTGAACAAAAAAGAGAAAAAAACGTTTTGGCAGTCTTCTAAAGCGACGAGGATGTTGGGGACGATATCGGGAGGGATAACGGGTGGGGTCGCGACTGGGCCATTAGCGCCGGTTGGGTTTGTGGTTGGAATGGTGGGAGGGTATTATGGCGGGAAGAAGATTGCGGAGGAGAAGAAATGTAGGCAGCACTGGTTCGCGAGCATAGAGGCGTGTTTGAAATCATCGAATAAGAAGAGCAAAGATAACGAGAAAGAGGACAACAATGAAAATGAATACGTGCTCGTTCAAAGCGAAGTATTGATGCAAATGCGATTGTCGGTGCACTGCAAAAAGTATTTAGAGAAGAGCGTGAAAAGCGTCCGGGTGGGCGTGAAAGCGACAGGGATGGGGAATGTAGTCGGGAATAAAGGGGGGATTATGGTGGAGATTCAGTTTTACGGGGGCGAATCAATCGCATTTCTAGGGTGCCACTTAGCCGCGCACGAGGAGAAGACGTTCTACGAAAGACGATTGGAGACGATTCGGGCGATTATAGGAAGTGCGTGGAGAGATAAAATCGAAAAGCCGTTCGGATGCGAAGGAAATGGTACGAGTTGGGAACATTCGATTAAGGCAGTTGCTGAGGCTTCTGGTTTAATGAGTGGTGAAAAGAATAGCAATGATAAGAATAGCAATATGAGCAACATCGACAGAATAGTCACCACGGAACGAAAAGTAGACGAAGAAGAACAAAAGAAGCAAAGGAGATTGCCTCCAGATTTAGAACTATTAGAATCGGCGACGCATACATTTTTCATGGGAGACTTGAACTTTAGAATCGATCCTGGTCCAACTCAGGCATTTGGGACGGTACAAGTCAACAGTGCAAGTGAAATGATTGGTGCTGACGATGATGACGAAAATAGCGTCTGGAATTCGTGTTGGTCAAAGGCAGATATCGTCAAAGACACATCGGTAAACAGACGCGCAAAGCTTCCAGGAGAAATTGAAAATGAAGACGATGATTCTGAGTCAGATAGTCAAGTGAACACGACAAGGTGCGAGAATGTTTCAAGTGGAGGAACGTCGCAGTCATCTCCGTTTCATACTGGATGGAAGTTTATCGCGGAAACAATCAAACAGAAGAATTGGGGAAGATTATGGATCGGCGACCAACTTTTGCATGCGCAACGGCAAGGCAAGTGCCTTTTTGGATTTCAAGAGTTACCTCTGCAGTTTCCGCCTTCGTTTAAGCGAGATTCACGCGCCGCTTTTGAGAGTCGAAATGATCTAAATCCCGTCGATACTACTGAAGGGTATTACAGCAAAAAGCGCATCCCGAGTTATACTGATCGCGTGCTCATCAAATCTCTTCCTGGATTCGAGGCGAACAGGAAAGCGCATAAATATGAAGCGTGCCACGGCGTAACGTCGAGCGATCACGCGCCCGTGTGTGCGACGTTTTCTTTGAATCTTCTGCTCGGTACGTCCAATCACGAAGATGCCAACGATGACGTGCTCCCGGTGCAAAATGGCGAAGAGTATTTTGCCATCGTGACGGTTGAAAAACTTCAATTAGAAACGCATGACGATAGGTTGATTTTTGCCACTGCGGAAGAACAAACTGCGTCGCTCTTGAAAGTACATCTGGGAAAGCTTCGCACGAACGCTCTCGAGGTGGATGACTTTGAAACCGCAGACGGTAGTCGTTGGTCTAACGCGAAAAGTATTTCGAGCGTAATGTTGCTCCCGTCGAGATCGTTCGCAAAAGACGAAGACGAAGGAGAGGAAAATATGACAGTTAGATTGCGCTCGCGCTCTTCGTGCGTGTGGAATTCACGAATGCTTCGACGAATCGGAGACGACCCGCTCGATGTAGACGTCTTACCCGTGGTAAAGCTGCCAAAGAAAAGAAAAGAACTTCAAAACGCGCCGTATTACGTAATATTTACCGTCGTGAACGAAAAGACAAACGCAAGGATAGGAACCGCAATCATCAGTGTTCCCACGGACCGTAGGAGATTACCTTTCGAAGCCGATTGCACGTCTCGCGGGCGAGTGATTGGTAAACTAAAAGGAGAGTGGGCTATCGAATTGAAAGTTACTTAATGAAGAAAAGATATATGTACCATATGTGTTTATGTATGGATAGAAATAGTTGATATATATAGAAATACCTCTGTACTCTACGGCGTTAAGCGCTTTGGATCTCTCGGAAACAGGCTTGATTTTCGAATGTTGTTCAAGCCCAAGAACAACATGACGACTCTCTCCAAACCGACCCCGCACCCTCCGTGCGGCACTGCGCCGTACCTAAACGATTGAATGTAACTCTCCAAATCTTCCACTGGAATTCCGAAATGTTTCGCTCTTTCAGTCAACAAATCCGGATCGTGGATTCTTTGTGCGCCAGAAATAATCTCTTCACCTCGAATGAAAACGTCAAACGAGTTCGTGTACTCTGGATTAGCTCCGGGTTCGGGCATCGTATAAAACGGTCTTGCCTCGATCGGGTATCGAGTCAAAATATAAAAATCCGTGTCGTATTTCTCCTTCACTAACCTTCCCAAAATTCGTTCGTGTTCCGTGCTCAAATCCCCATGCGGATCCGCCTCTGTGATCCCAGCCTCATGCAACATTTTAATCCCTTCCGGGAACTCCAATCGTAACGATTTTCTCAAATATTTCAATGGCACGAACGGATACTGCGCGTTAATCACCTCCAACTGCTTTGCGCACCGTTCGTTTAACCCGTCGAACATGTTCACGAACAACTCATCGATGACGTCCAAAACTTCGCTGTAATGTTCTTTAATCGTCATCTCGAAATCCAACCCAGTAAACTCGCACAAGTGACGGTGCGTGTTACTATTTTCCGCACGAAACACCGGTCCAATCTCAAATACCCCACCAAAGTCCGCCATAATAGCCATCTGCTTATACAACTGCGGCGACTGCGCCAAACACGCTGGTTGTCCCATGTAATCTAACTTGAACACGCTTGCGCCGCCTTCTGAGGCGCCCGAAATCAATTTCGGTGAGTGGATCTCCACCATATCCCTCTTCCTCAACGTTTCCCGAAACAACGCGGATACTTCGCTTTGCACTCTGAAAATTGAATTATTCGCTGGCGTTCGTAAATCTAAAATTCGGTTATCCAACCTAGTGTCTTGATTCACTTTCGAATACTGCTTATCCGCTGGCGCGTTGTCGATGTCTACCTCCGACCTGGACAAATCCGAAATTTCCAACGGGATTTGTATCGATCGCGAAACACTAAAGATTTTTGGACATGTCATCTCCACGATTGTGTTTGAGCAACTCTCGATGGGTTGTTCCGGCTTCACCAACTCCCCGGTGATGTCCACGATAGATTCTTTGTTCAGGTTGCCAATGAACCTGATCATCGGTTTGCTCACTCTCACGTCGTCCACGAAAAAAGCCACTTGCAACGTCTCCGATCCTTGTCGTAATACCATAAACGCGCCTTTACCTTTTGTTCGGATTGAGTGCACTCGGCCTCTCAAAGTTGCCGTTTTCCCGACAAAGCTCTCGTCCAACTCTTGGATTTTCTTCCACGCCGTCTCGGTAATCCTTTGCGATTGGACCATCTCCGCGTCCCCGTAGTTTTCTTTGCAGTTATCCGGTTCGTTTAATTGCTGGCGCTCTAATTCCGCGGCTAACTCTGCCGCGCGAGCGGCCTTTTTGGCCTCCTTTTCCGCTTTCGCCGCGAGCTTTTTCAACGCGGACTTGGATAAAGGTTGGCCGTTTTCATCCACTTTTGGCACACTAATCTCCGCCGGGGTCGACATCTTTTCTTCTCTCTTCCTCTTCCTCTTCCTCCGCGCGAGACGCTCTACTTCTATTTATGCGCTCTTCGTGCTCTTCGCGATGTTCGAATGCGTACGCCCCGTTGGCTCTCTCCGCGTCGGCAAAAAAGTGACGACAGAGTGAAAAGAAAGATAGATGCAGGTTTTTAGAGCAAAAAAGACCTCCAAGAGGAGGAGAATATGTCCCTTCTTCCTCCAAAAAAAAAACTTAATAAGGAGTAGCGCGAGCGAGCGCAACGCAGTAAAAAATATAGTATTACACTTCAAAAACAAGCTCTCTTGCTCTCTCCAAGTATTATACGTCGTAGTGGGAGTAGGATATCAAGCTATACTTCCACCGGCAGAAATGACATAGGAAGAAGAAGGCGCGAAGGAGAAGACATCGGCCAAACCTCTCTCGACGCAGCCTTTGACCGTGAACATATCTTCCCGAGAGCAAACGTCTGGGACGACTTCACCGTCGATCATGACACGACCGCCTTCATATAAGTCAGATGGTGTGGTGGATGGCGTTTCGGGATCTTCTCTGGCGTCCATGCATCCGAGCGGGTTGGCGATGTTTGTCGTGGCGCCGGCGGGGGTGTCGGTAGAACAGCTCACGCCCTTGGTCAAATCGGATCGACCGAGTAAAGTGAGCACGAATTCGCTCGTTTTCAAGTATGTGACGGCTTCGTTCTTCGCGTGTGATCCTTTCGTGTCAAAGTCGAGCAGCAATTTGAGCAAGTTTAGTTTACTCGTTGGGTGGACGATGATGATGTCAAAGAATCCGTCAGAAGGCGAAGCGAGCGGCGCGGATTTTGTGTCGCCGCTGCCCCAGGGGAGGTTCATCGCCCATATTCCTAGAATATTTTCGTCTTTAATCGTTCGGAATTCGCCTTCTTTACGACCGGGGAGTGATTTCTCGAGTCGTTCGCACACAGAGTTGGTCTCTTGAGAGACTCTGTACGTTAAATCCATCTTGTACGTTCTCAGATTGATGAGTCGGGCAATCGCTTGTAGGATAAATCGAGTCCCTCCTAGACAGCGGAAGCGTTCTGATTCTAAATCAACATCCGCAAAAAAACCCCACGAAACGCTCAATAAAGCTGTGTTTTGATATACCGCTATTCTATTGTTCGTGTCGTTCGTATTGTTACTGCTACTGCCGTTCTTCTTACTGCCGTTTCTCCTGTCCAAACTTAACCTCCTCTTGCCGCCATTACCATTACTTTTTGTCGCATGGTTCGTCGTATCGTTATTGCTGTTTTCGTCGTTGCGGTAAATCTCCAGTCTTGCTCCATCCAACCGAATCGTTTGACCTTTTGCTATGAGCAACGCCATCGTCGTGGCGTCGTTCACCTCTCTGCTCTGTTCTGCCAGAGAAACGGAAATGGCGTTCCCCGAACCAGCGGGAATAGCACCGATCGGAATACTTTCGTGTGTCCCGAGTTCTTTTTGCGCTCTCTCTAGACCCGCATACACTTCTGCAATCGTACCATCGCCTCCAATAGCGATGATGCCGAGAACTCGCGCATCATCGTCGTGAGTACCGTTGTGGTTATCGTATTCTCGACCTCTCGTTAACAACAACGAATCCTTACTCCTCTCGTACGTCCTCTCTTCCGTTTCTCCACTTCTCCTCGTCACGATCGCATCCACCACGCAATTTTTCGCGCACTTCAATACTGGCTCCACGTGTTTTTTAAACACCTCCTCCGCTTTCCCTCTTCCCGCAGCTGGGTTAATAAGCACCAAAAATCTCCCCCTTTTATTCGTTCGCTGATGTTCCAACCCGCACGCCTCTTCTATTCGTTTCACATCTTCTAAAGCTTCGTCTAACGACGCGTATTTCACTACATGTACGTTTTTCTTATGTCCAAACCGTTTCCCGCTGTTCTCTTTCCCCGCTTTAAATTCTTCTTCGTTTGTCGATGAAGCGCTCGCGGAGAACAAAAATCGAGGCAACGTCGCGTAATCAATCAACCTCTTCCTTCTCGGAAAGGATGTGATTACGATTCGATGACGAGGAGGAGAATTCCTCCCCTTCTTCTTCCTCCTGCTTTTCTTTCCACGTGTGGTGGTGCTGGTGGTGATTAACTCGCACGCGACGACGTCTCTTTTGCGAACGTGAACTTTTTCTTTCTCTTCCTCTTCTTCCGAGTCAGCATCACAATCGCATGCATCTTCCGCGCGCACGAGCAGCGTTTGCCTCGTCACTTCCACGTTCCTCCTCTTCCCTCGCGCCTCTCCTTCTTCTTCTTTTCTTCTTCCTCCTCCTTTGTTCTTCTCCACGTCGTCGAAGGATATTCGGTTCTCTCTCGGTGTCGTCGTCGTCCACGACGTCGCCTCGTCTCCGATCGATGATTCGTCGTTCCCATCATCGCCTCCGATGATGTTTTTGGTGTTGACTCCCCTTCCCAATAATGTCCCAAGTGCTGCTGCTGACTTTTTTTGTCGCGACCCCGAGAACGAGGAGGAGACAGACATCTTTCTTTCTTTCTTTCTTCTTTAAGGTCTTCTTTGTCTTCTTCTTCTTTGTCTTCTTCTTCTTCTTCTGTCTCTCTCTCTCTCTCTCTCTCTTTCCAAAAGCGTTCGTTAAATGCGATGATGACGATGATGAAA
>MDSZ01261132.1_pt1 | contig 14412 bp, 11 predicted proteins | sample 811201 | NCBI WGS metagenome assembly MDSZ01 (sample SAMN05326647, study PRJNA326480) | marine metagenome | isolation source: seawater | place: Indian Ocean: North | collected 2010
AACAATTAATAATGGTCTCAGGTTTTGATAAATATTTTCAAATTGCTCCTTGTTTTAGAGATGAAGATGCTAGGTCTGACAGAAGTCCCGGAGAGTTTTATCAATTAGATATTGAGATGTCTTTTGTCGAACAGGAGGATATTTTTAAAGTTGTAGAAAAATTGATGATTAACTTATTCAAAAAATTTTCAAAAAAAAATATTAATGAGAAATTTTTAAGAATAACATTTGAAGAAGCAATGTTGAAATATGGAACTGACAAACCAGATTTAAGAAATCCATTACTAATTCATGATATTACCGATATCTTTGATAGAGATGATGTTAAATTTGATATTTTTAAGAAGTTAGTCAAATCAGGTTCGAAAGTGAGATGTATTGTAACAAAAAATACTAAAGACAAACCTAGAAGTTTTTTTGATAATATTGACAAATGGGCAAAAGAACAAGGCGCATCAGGTCTAGCTTATTTTACATTAGAGGGTAATAAAGAAATTTCTGGAAAAGGTCCAGTTGGTAAATTTTTTAGTCAAGAATCTCTTAAAAAAATTATGGAAATTTGTAAGGCTGAATTAGGGGATAGTTTATTTTTAGCTTGTGGAAAATTAAATGAAGTAGAAAAAATCTTGGCAAACGCAAGAAACAAGATTGCTGAAGATTTAAATTTAATTGATGAAAATAAGTTTGAATTTTGTTGGATTGTAGATTACCCAATGTACGAATTAGACGATCAAACAAAAAAAATTAAATTTAGCCATAATCCTTTTTCAATGCCCCAAGGAGATTTGGATAAACTAGATTTGAAAAATCCTCTTAAAATTAAAGCCTATCAGTACGATATTGTTTGTAATGGAGTAGAATTGTCTTCGGGGGCTATAAGAAACCACATTCCTGATTTGATGTTTAAACTTTTTGAAATAGCTGGATATAATAAACAACAAGTAGAGGAGAAATTTAGCGGAATGATAAATGCATTGAGTTACGGAGCTCCCCCTCATGGTGGTATTGCTCCAGGGGTAGATAGAATTGTTATGTTATTAGCCAATGAGAAAAATATTAGAGAGGTAACATTGTTTCCAATGAATCAAAATGCTCAAGATTTAATGATGAAAGCGCCTTCTACGGTAGAAGAAAAACAACTAAAAGAACTGAATATTAAAATCAATAATAAAAAGAACTAATTTTTGGATTTTAAGTTTATTCTAACGTCCGAAAGATCTACCAATTTTTCTTCATAGTTGCTTCTTACAAATCCCTTAGATGTTATATTTTTAACAATTTTTAAAAATTTATCATCTGTATTTTCATTTGTAATATCTTTAGTACTTGCAATAGAAGGTGTGTGGGCCAAATCTTCTTTACCCAAATAAGATATAGCTAACTCTCTAAACACATAATCAAGAATAGATGAAGCGCTTAAAATTCTGTCATTACCTAGAACATTACCTGAAGGTTCAAACTTTGTATCAATAAAAGCATCAACGTATTCATCTAGAGGCACGCCGTACTGCAATCCAAGTGAAATGGCTATAGCGAAATTATTCATCATAGCTTTAACCAATTCACCCTCTTTATTAGTATCGATAAATATTTCACCTATTTTACCATCGTCATATTCTCCAGTATGCAGATAAACCTTATGATCTCCTATTTGAGCTTTTTGAATATAACCTTTTCTTCTATCTGGCATTTTGAACCTTGCATTGTGTTTTGCTTTAATTTGATGTTTATCGCTTAAAATTTTTTGTTCATTTGGTGTTACAATTTTCTCTGAAATTGATGTGGCTAACAGGCTGTCGTTCTTTTTGCTTTTATCTGAAGCTTGTTTTTTATCACCAATCTTTTTAGTCTTTCTATTATTGAGCTTAACGTCAATTACCTCAACTTCTCCATCATTTCTATTATCAATTTTAGATAATTCATGATCATTCAAATTATCTAGTGTATGGACTGTTTTAAAGGTACACGTATAATATGTTTCTACTATAAATTTTTTCATATTGTTTAAAAGGAATCTTTTACTTATTGATATATAGCAAATATAATTAGTGTCTGATATAAATAATTATACACTTTTAAATTGTGTGGATTTAAAAAATTAAATTACTTATGAAAATATTTTTTACTTGGTGGCACAAGCAAACATTTGGAACGTTTCTAAAAACTTTGTTTTTTGGAAAATTTGTTGGGAAAGACGAATTTGGTAATAAATACTATAAAAGCAAGAAAGATGAAAGATGGGTGATATACTCGAATAATATTGAAGCTACAAAAATTACTTCTGACTGGTTTTTATGGATGCACCATACAATAGACAAAATTCCAGATAAAACTGTTAAAAAATTTAAGTGGCAAAAAAAACATCTTGAGAATAGAACAGGAACAAATAACAGTTATAAACCAATTAAGATAAAAAAAAATAGCAATAACAAAAAGTATGAGTCTTGGAGATAAATTTTTAGCTGCATTTTTTTTACTAATTGTATTTCACGTCTCTATTTCTTTTGGACAAGATAAAATTTTAAGCTCACCTTTGATAAATCTAGAGGAACTTAAGCCAAGCTTTGAAGAAACAGACGAAAGTTCAAATATTAACTCAAATAGCGAGGGTATCAAGAAAAAACAAAAAAAACTTTCAGGCAATAATCAGCCTTTTGCAAAATTTATTGGCCTTGATAAAATAACTGCAAAAACCTCAGAAATAATAATTAACCTCGGAGAAGTAAAAAAATTTGGTCCACTTGAAATAAAAGTTTTAAAGTGTGGTGAGCTTGAAGCCAATGATAAAAAAGATAGTGTTGCATATCTCCAAGTAAAAGATCTAACAGAAAATCAGAATGAAAAAGTTTTTATTTTTAATGGTTGGACTTTTGCATCAGATCCAACAATTGCTCCATTTGATCATGCTATCTATGATTTACAATTGATTAATTGTAATAATGTTTAATAAAATTTTTCTTTAGACAGCCAATTAGTATCAAAATCAGAATTAATAAATTTTTTATGTGATAAAATCTTTTTATGAAGATCAATAGTAGTAGTAATACCTTCTAATACAAACTCATCTAAAGATCTTAATGTTCTTTGAATAGCTTCAGATCTATTTCTTCCTTTACAAATTACTTTAGCAATTAAACTGTCATAATATGGAGTAATTTTGCATCCTTGAAAAATTGAACCATCAACACGCGTTCGGAATCCTGATGGTTGATGACAAACACTAATGATCCCCGGACTTGGTTGAAAATCGAGTGCTGGATTTTCTGCATTTATTCTACACTCAATTGAATGTCCCCTTGGATCTATATCACTTTGCTTTAAAGCAGTATCGCCAGTGAAAGCAATCCATAATTGCTCTTTTACTATATCTATTCCTGTTTGTACTTCTGTTACTGGATGTTCTACTTGAACTCTTGTATTCATTTCTAAAAAGTAAAATTTACCTTCTTCATAAATAAACTCAACTGTACCTGCTCCCTCATAACCAATTTGCTCAACCATCTTAACAGTTTTTTGAAGTAGATCTTGTCTTTGTTCATCTGTTAGTACAGGACTTGGTGTTTCTTCAATTAATTTTTGATGTCTTCTTTGAACAGAACAATCTCTTTCACCTAAATGAACAGTCTTATTTTTCCCTGACATAATTTGAACTTCTATGTGCCTTGGGTTTTTAAAATATTTCTCTATATATAATTCATCATTTCCAAAAAACTTTTTTGCCTCTGTTTTTGCGGTAAGAAATAATTTTTCTAATTCGTTTTCCCTTTCAACAATTTTCATTCCTTTTCCACCACCACCACCTGCCGCTTTTATAAGAATTGGATATCCAATATTTTTACAAATAGATTTTGCTTCTGATAAATTTTTTACGCCTCCTTCAGATCCTTCAATAATTGGCAAGCCATATTTTTTTGCTATTTTTTTAGCTTCTATTTTATCCCCCATTTTTGCTATTAAATCTGAACTAGGTCCTATAAACTTTATACCATGTTTGCTTACAACATCAGCAAATTTTGCATTTTCAGATAAAAACCCATAACCAGGATGAATTGCTTCTGCTCCGGTAAGATCAACAGCAGACATTATTGATGAAATATTCAGGTAACTATTTTGAGGTTGATGAGATCCAATACACACGCTTTCATCTGCTAATCTCACGTGCATTGCATCAGAGTCAACATCTGAATGCACAGCAACAGTTTCGATTCCCCATTCTTTACATGCTCTAATTATTCTAACAGCAATCTCACCTCTGTTAGCAATCAAAACTTTTTTGAACATGTTTATTTAAGAATGATCAGTGGTTGACCAAATTCAACTGGTTGACCATCATTTACAAGAATTTTTTTTACCTCTCCATCACTTGTCGATGGGACATGATTCATTGTTTTCATCGCTTCAACAATCATGATAGTTTGACCTTTTTTTATTTTATCACCAACTTTCACAAATTTTTTTGCGCCTGGCTCTGGGGCAAGGTAAGCAGTGCCAATAATAGGAGACTTTATTCTTATTCCGTCAGCGTCATCATCTTTATTAAGAACAGCTTTATTTCCAGATATAACCGCCGAAGATTTAATCTGCTCAATAGCTCTAGTAGACTTAGAAACTTTAATTTTTGTTTGTCCTTCTTGATACTCAAGCTCAGTTAAATTCAATTCATCAAGGTGATCAACTAATTCTTTAATTAATTTTTTATCTATTTTCATTTTTTTAAAAAATCGTTCATCGCTTTTAAAGCCATTAAATAACCGTCAGTACCGAAACCACATAAAACTGCTTTTGCAATTTTACTTATCAAAGATTTATGCCTGAAATCTTCTCTATTGTAAATATTAGTAATATGCAATTCGAATATGGGAATTTTAAGTATTTTCAGTGCATCATGTATAGCTACGGACGTATGCGTGTATCCTCCAGCATTAATTATTAAGCCGTGATGGTCATTCCTAGATTTTTGTATTTCGTCTACAATTTCTCCCTCAAGATTTGATTGAAAAAAAGTCAAGTTAATGCCATTTTTTTTTGCGAATTCTTTACAATTAGTTTCAATACTTTCTAAAGAAACTACACCATATTTTTCTTTTTCTCTCTCACCTAAAAGGTTGAGGTTTGGTCCATTAAGAATTATAATTTTTTTCATCATAGTTTTATAATTTAACTAATTAGCTCAATTATGGCAAAAATACAATTAAATGGAAAAAAAACTGTCATTAGTTCTAAAATGACTATTTATGATTTGTTAAAAAAATTTAATCTAATCAACAAGAAAATAGCCATTGAACATAATGGCATTATTATTCCAAAATTGAATTACAAAAAAAAAAAATTAAAAGACAAAGATAAACTTGAAGTAGTTCATTTTATAGGGGGCGGGTAAATGAAAAGTGATATTTTTAAAATTGGTAAAATTAAATTAAAGTCACGATTAATTGTTGGAACTGGGAAATACAAAAATTTTAAGGAGACAGCTAGAGCTGTAAAAGAGTCAGGAGCAGACATGGTAACAGTTGCAATTCGTCGAATAAACGTTTTAGATAAAAAAAAACCTATTTTAACTGATTACCTGAACCCAAAAAAAATTACATATTTGCCAAATACAGCTGGCTGCTATTCATCAGAAGAAGCACTTAGAACTTTAAGGTTGGCTAGAGAAATGGGAGGATGGAAATTAGTAAAATTGGAAGTTTTAGGCGATAAAAAAACATTATTTCCAAATATGATGGAAACTTTAAAATCTACAAAAATTTTAGTCAAAGAAGGATTTAAAGTAATGGTTTATTGTACTGATGACCCAATTTTGGCAAAAAAATTAGAAGATTATGGTGCATCAGCTATAATGCCATTAGCTTCACCTATAGGATCAGGATTAGGCATACAAAATAAAACAAATATTTCTATGATCATCAGAAATTCAAAAGTACCTGTAATCATAGACGCTGGTATTGGCACTGCTTCTGACGCAACGATTGCAATGGAGTTGGGCTGCGATGGAGTTTTAATTAATAGTGCAATAGCTCAAGCAAAAAAACCAATATTAATGGCTAGAGCTTTTAAGAGTGCAGTTATATCAGGCAGAGAGTCTTTTTTGGCTGGGAGAATGAAAAAAAATAATCTTGCAATTCCAAGCTCGCCAGCGGGTGGCTTAATTTAAGCTCTCTTTTTTCGCCTCACCCACAAGGTCCTTGGCCTTATTGTTTTTTTTCGTAACAATTTAGTTTTTTTTGTTTTTTTTAAATCAATAATTTTTTCAGACTTTATCTTTTTTGATTTTTGTTTTGCTCCTAAATTATTTTCAATTTTTTCAATATTTTCAACTTTATTGAGTATCTTTTTAGATTTATTTAAAAGCTCAATTTTATACTCAGGAATAATTAATGAGTCATCCGATAAAAAATTGATTTTAAATGAATATTTTTTTTCAAAATACTCAATTTCTTTGGATAGGTTATTCTCTATATAAGTTTTTACTTTTTCTGGAATGTAAGCTTTAATAACTTTAACTTTATTTGTAAATGCTAATAATTCAATTTTTTTAGTAATCTTTTGGGCGAAGGAGCTTAAAGATAAAATAGTTTCCCATTTTATAGAACCTTCTCTAAGTCTTTGTCTAGTCATTTCTAATAAACCAAAATTACTTATTCTTCCTATTTGGATTCGCGCCCTGTCTTTTCTTATGCTCTCTCTCATTTTTTTTTCTACAGTTCTTCTGTTATAGAAATTCATCATATCTATAAAGTCGATCACAATTAATCCTGACAAATCTCTTAATTTTATTTGACGAGCTATCTCTTCTGCTGCTTCGAGATTAGTGTTTAAGGCAGTTTTTTCAATATTAATTTGTTTGGTAGATTGTCCTGAGTTAATATCAATTGCGACAAGTGCTTCAGTAGGATTAATTACTAAATAACCACCTGATTTTAATTTAACTGTAGGTTCAAAAATATTATTTAATTCCTTTTCAATATTAGCATCATGAAATAATGGGATTTTCCCTCTATATTTTTTGATATTTTTTGTATTTCTAGGCATCAATTCTTTCATGAATTTTTTAGCTTTTTGATAAGCCTCGTTTCCGTCAATGTAAACATTTTTTGTATCATTATCATAAGTATCTCTTAGGGTTCTTTTTATTATGTCTCCCTCTTCATAAACAAGCGAGGGCGCACTAGAATTTAAAGCTTTATTTCTAATTTCCTCCCAAGTTTTTAATGTATTTTGAAAATCTTTCTCTATTTCATTTTTTGTTTTATTAGCTCCAGCCGTTCTTACTATTGCTCCCATATTCTTAGGAATTTCAATTTCATTAAGTATATTTCTAATTTTTTGCCTGTCAGAAGAATTAAAAATTTTTCTAGAAATGCCGCCTCCTTTTGGAGTGTTTGGCATTAGAACCATATATTTACCAGCTAAGGAAATAAAAGTTGTTAAAGCAGCTCCTTTCTGCCCACGCTCCTCTTTTATAACTTGGATTAAAATTACCTGCCCAGGTTTTATAACTTCTTGAATTTTATACCTTTTTAATCCATATGAAGATTTTAATTCTTCTCTAAATTCTTTCTTTGCATCCTCAGCACTTTTAATTTGATTTTTTTCTTCTATTTTATCGGTGTGATTTTCTGAACTTTTTTCATTTGGCAAGTCTTCAATTGCTTTGTTTTTAAGACTCTCTCTTATTTTTTCTTCTGCATCTTTAATCTTTTCTTTATCTTCTGATGGAACTTGATAATAGTCGGATTGAATATCGTTAAAGGCTAAAAAACCGTGCTTTATTCTTCCAAAATTAACAAAAGCAGCCTGTAGCGATGGTTCTACTCTACTAATAGTTCCAAGATAAATATTATTTTTAAAGTTTAATTTGTTTTTATCTTCAAATTCATACTCTTCAATTGAATTATTTGATTTAAGAACAATACGAGTTTCGTTTGGATGCGATGCATCAATATATAAGTTTTTTTCCATTTTATTTGAAATCCTTTTAATCTATTGAAATTTTTAATTATAGTTTTTAACATTATTAAATATTATACAATTTTTAAGTTAATTGCACTTATAATAAATCAATAATGCCCTAAGATAGCCAAATTTTGTGCTATAGATTATTCAAGATGTTCAAATTTGTAAATTTTTCGATAAAATTTTTTATTATATTTGCTTTAGTTTGCCTATTTTTCATATTTTCCACATTGTGGTATTTTTCTATTGGGCTTCCTGATTATAAAAAATTATCCAATTACCAGCCTCCTATATCAAGCCGAGTATACTCTAATGATGGAAAGTTAATTGCTGAATATGCTTTAGAAAAAAGGCTATTCATACCTTATGAGTCAATACCAAAAAAAGTAATAAATTCATTTTTATCAGCTGAAGATAAAAACTTTTTTAATCATCCTGGTATTGATGCAAAAGGAATACTTAGAGCAATATTTAAAAATTTAAAAAATATAAACGAAAATAAAAGACTAGAGGGCGCTTCTACAATCACACAACAAGTAGCAAAAAATTTTCTATTAACGAATGAAGTTTCTCTTAACAGAAAAATTAAAGAGGCTATTTTAGCTTTTAGGATAGAAAGAGCTTACTCAAAAGAAAGAATATTAGAATTGTATTTAAATCAGATCTATTTAGGTCAAGGAACATACGGAATTGCAGCTGCAAGTTTAGAATATTTTGATAAATCAGTTAAAAATTTAAACTATTCAGAAGCAGCTTTGCTAGCCGCTTTACCAAAAGCTCCAAGTAAATATGATCCGTTTAAATTTCCAAAAATAGCTAAATTTAGAAGAGATTTAGTTATCGAAAATCTTGAGAATAATAATTATATCAATAAAAAGGAATTAAAAGATTTTAAGAATTCAGAAATCAAACTTAAGAGAAGGAAAATAGAAATTCTTAATGAGGCAAATTCATACACCGAAGAAGTAAGAAGATCAATTAAAGAAAAATATGGCTTTAAAAAACTTTATTCTGAAGGACTTTCAATAAGAACACCACTAGATGTCAATTATCAAATTCAAGCTATTTTGTCCTTGAGAAATGGTATTGAAGCTTATGATAGAAGACACGGGTGGAGAGGTCCAATCACCAATAAATTTAAAAATAAAAATTGGAAAAATAAAATTGAAAAACTTAAAATTGATCCAACTCTTAATTGGAAAAAGTCAGAAATTTTGGGAATAAATGATGATGGCATCAGTTTTAAAACTTTTGATAATATAAAAGGCACGATTAAAAGCAATAAATTGAAATGGGCTTTAAAAAAAAAATCTGTAACCGAAAAATTTAAAATTGGAGATATTATTCTTGTAAAAAAAGAAAAAGATTATTGGGATCTCAAACAATATCCAAAAGTTAACGGAGGAATAGTAGTTTTAGATCCTCACACTGGAGATGTAAAAGCTTTAGTAGGAGGCTTTAATTTTAAATCTAGTGAGTTCAATAGGGTTACTCAAGCTAAAAGGCAACCTGGTTCTGCCTTTAAACCAATTGTGTACGCTGCTGCTCTTGAAAATGGATATTCACCAAACTCTATTGTTCTAGATGCACCGTTTGTTGAAAGTCAAGGAGTTGGGTTAAAAGATTGGAAACCTGAAAATTATGGTAAAAAATTTTACGGTCCTTCAACTTTGAGGAAAGGCATTGAGTATTCAAGAAATTTAATGACAGTTAGAATTGCAAAAACATTAGGATTAGAAAAGATATTAAATTTATCCAATCAATTAGAAATTTATGATGATATTCCTGAATTATTATCAGTTTCACTTGGAGCAGCCGAAACATCATTAATAAATTTAACATCCGCTTACGCATCTTTTGTTAATGGGGGTGAAAAAGTAAAACCAAATTTAATTAGTAGAATTCAAGACAGAAGAGGCAAAACAATCTTCAATTTACAAAATAAAAGATGTGTTGGCTGTGATAAATTTTTAAACGAATCTAACGAATACCCTTTCATAGAATTTGAAAACGAAAGAGTATTTAGTGAAGAAACAGCTTACCAAATGACTTCAATTTTAGAGGGTGCAGTTGAAAGAGGAACTGCAAAAAAATTAAAAGACTTGAATGTTCCATTGGGAGGAAAAACTGGTACTACAAATAAAAATTATGATGCATGGTTTATTGGTTTTTCATCAGACCTTGTGATAGGTGTTTATGTAGGATTTGATAATCCCAAATCTTTAGGTAAATATGAAACAGGTTCAAAAGCAGCACTGCCTATATTTAAAGATTTTGTAAAAAAAACACTCTTTGAGGAGGATTTTAAAGAATTTAAGATTCCCAAAGGAATATATTTAACTTCTTTAAACTATGACACTGGTTTGAAGTCGTCTTTAGGCGATAAGAATACAATTGTAGAAGCAATGAAGGCAAAAGATATTAACAACATTGAGAATAACAAATTAATTTCAATTAACAATTATGATAAGCTAGTTAAATATAGACAGTTCTACTAATGGAAAATTTTGAAAATAAATTAATTGTATTAGAAAAAAATTTGAAAAATATTCGGAGGTATCTTTGAAGATAACAGCATTCAATCAAAGCTTAAAGATATCGAGAGCTCCTTATTAAACGAAAATTTTTGGAAAGATAAAAATAAAGTAAAAAAAATCGTACAAGAGAAAAAAACGTACGAAAACATTCTAAATTCTTACAAAAACACCTTAGATGAATTACAAAATTTAAAAGATCTACATAGTTTAGCGTTAGAGGAAAAAAATGAGGAAATTTTAGATGAATGTTCTTTAAAGATAAACAATTTATTGGATATTAGTAAAAAAGCTGAGATAAGTTGCTTTCTCTCAGGTGAAAATGACAACCTAAATATTTATTTAGAGATACATGCAGGCGCTGGAGGTACAGAGAGCCAAGATTGGGCAGAGATGCTGCGCAGAATGTATTTAAAATGGTTTGATAAAAAGAACTTCAAATATGAAATAATAAGTGAACATAGAGGAGATGAAGCAGGAATCAAATCTTCAACTTTAAAAGTTGAAGGCAAGTATCTTTACGGAATGATGAGAGCCGAGTCCGGCGTTCATAGACTCGTTAGAATTTCACCATTTGATAGCGGAGCGCGTAGGCATACAAGTTTTGCTAGTATATGGGTATATCCAGCTGTTGAAGATGATATAAACATTAAAATCGACGAGAAAGATTTGAGAATTGATACTTATAGATCTAGTGGAGCTGGAGGGCAGCATGTTAATACTACAGACAGCGCTGTAAGAATTACACATTTGCCGACCAAAATAGTTGTACAATGTCAAAATGAGAGATCACAACATAAAAATAAAGAGACCTGTTTTAAAATGCTCAAAGCTAGACTATATGAACATGAAATACAAAAAAGAGAACAAGCAAACCAAAAAGAAATAAGTTCGAAAACAGATATTGGATGGGGACATCAAATTAGATCTTATGTATTGCAACCATATCAACTAGTTAAGGATTTGAGAAATAAAATTGAAAGTACAAATCCAACTGATGTTTTAAATGGAAATATTGATCAATTCATTGAAGCAGGAGTCGTAAATAAATAAAGTGAAAAAATTATTTTTTAGCATAATTACAATAATATTTTTTTTAACATTTATTATTATAGGTATACTTTCAACTACTGGATATGAAACTGCAAGATTTAATAAATTAATTACTGAAAAAATAAAAGAAAATAATAAAAAGTTTTCTTTAGAATTAAATAAAATTAAATTTAAATTTGATTTACGTAATATGAGTTTATTTTTAGAAACTTCGAAACCAAATATAAATTATCAAAACTTAAAAATACCTGTAGAGTCAATTAAAGTATATCTAGATCTGGTTTCTGTTATTACATCAAAGACAAAAATTGATTTAATAAATGTAAATACAAGTGAGATAGCAATTAATGAATTAAAAGAAATAGTTCTTAAAACAAAACCCTCAAACTTGAATAGTTTTATAAGTAATAAGGTTGAAAATGGTAAACTAAAAGCAAATATAGAATTTTATTTAGACGACAAACAACAAATACAAAATTACATTATTAGAGGAGAAGCAAAGGATATGCATGCTAATTTAACAAATAAAATAGATTTGAAAAAAACAAATTTTAGTTTTTTTGCTGATGCATCAGATATTTTGATTAAAAACATTAAAAGTGAAACGGATGGCCTTTTAATTGAAAATGGTAACGTACAATTAGCAAAAGAGGGAAATATTGAACTTAAATCTGACTTTCAAACAAAGATTAAGATAAATGAAAATAACGTTGATAAATATTTAGATTTTGTAAAAAATTCTGAAATTGATAAAAATACAATTTTTTTAGACGGAAAATTAAATCATTTTATAAATATTACTTTTGATAAAACTTATAAAGTAATAAATTATGATTATAAAAATAAAGGCAAAATAGAAGATTTATCTTTAAAATTAAATCAAAAAATTAAAAGCTCGTTTTTAAGGAATGAAATTCACAAATTATATTTGAAAGATACTGAATTTAATACTCATTATAGCAAGAAAGATAAAAATGAAATAATTGCTAAAGGAAAGTATAGTTTAAACGATAGCAACTATCAAAATTTCAATTTAGAAAATAAATTTTTAAAAGAAAACTTCGAATTGGATGTAAATTTAGATATTTACGAGGCAATTAGATTTGAAATTTTGAATTATGAAAAGGAAATAGACAAAATAGGCAGTCTAGTTTTACAAATTCAAAAAAAAAAGGACATGTTCCTTATTAAAAATTTTAAGTTAACTGAAAATAAGAGTTCAGTTTTAATTAAAGACCTGAAAATCAAAAAAAACAGTATAATTTCATTAAGTAAAGTTAAAGTTAAAACATATAATAAAAATTCTATTAAAAATGATTTTACATTAGATTTTGGTAAAAATATCAAAATCTCAGGCAATAATTATGACGCTGAAAATTTAAGCAAGTTTTTTAATCAAAAAACAAAAAATAATTTACTTAAAAAAATTAATAAAGAAATTGATATTGATTTGAAAAATATTGGTACTCCCTTATCAAAAAAATTATCTAATTTTAAATTAATTGGATTAGTTGAAAAAGGAAAATTTATCAAAATTTCAGCTAAGGGAGATTTTGGAAATAATCAGTTTTTAGATATTTCAATGAAAAGTGATGAAAAAAGTAAAAAAAAATATTTAGAGATTTATTCAGATTTACCTCAACCACTCTTGTCAGATTATAATTTTTTCAAAGGCTTAACTGGAGGAAATTTAACTTTTTCCTCGATTATAGGAAATCAAAATTCCTCTTCTAAATTGATTGTTAAAGATTTTAAGATTGTAAATGCTCCAGGAGTAGTAAAACTTTTATCTTTAGCGGACTTTGGGGGTTTAGCTGATTTGGCTGAAGGTGAGGGACTGTCTTTTGAAACTTTAGAAATTAATATGAACAACCAAAAGGGATTCCTAAAATTAGATGAAATTTATGCCGTAGGACCAAGCATATCAGTTCTAATGGAAGGTTATAAAGAAGAGAGCGGATTAATCAGTCTAAGAGGAACCTTAGTGCCTGCTAAAAACTTAAATAAGATTTTATCAAAAATACCCGTGATTGGAAATATTATAATTCCACAAGAAGTTGGAGAAGGTTTATTTGGCGTAAGTTTTAAAATGAAAGGAATGCCAGGAAAAATCAAAACAACTATAAATCCAATAAAGACATTAACACCTCGATTTATTACTAGAGCATTAGAAAAATCAAAAAAAACTAAATAATTTTAACGATGTAATGTTTTTTTTTACCATAAGAAATTTTCATAATTTCATCATTGTTAAAATCATCCATTTTTATTATTTTATCAACATTATTTAAAATTTTATTATTAATCTTAATAGCATTGCTTTTAACTGCTCGCCTTACTTCACTTTTTGAGTCAAAAATATTATTGTTTGATAATAGATCTAAAATTTTAATGCCTTCTATTAATTTACCTCTTTCAATTTGAATTTCAGGAAGATTTTTTCCAAGTCCACCGCTTGTAAACGTTTCATTTGCTGTTTGCTCGGCTTTTTTAGCTGCTAGTTTTCCGTGCAATATTTTTGTTGCTTCATTAGCTAGTATGACTTTTAATTTATTAATATCCTTCTCACTATTAGTTAATTCGTTAATTCTATTGACTTCTAAATCAGTAAAATAATTTAAAAATTTTTTTACATCTCTGTCATCAGTATTTCTCCAAAATTGCCAATAATCATAAAAAGAAAATAAATCTTCATTTAACCAAACAGCACCTTTTTCTGTTTTTCCCATTTTTGCGCCCGACGCGAGAGTAATAAGCGGAGTTGTAAGTCCAAAAGAATCTTTTTTTAATATTCTTCTTATTAATTCTACTCCATTTATTATATTTCCCCATTGATCAGATCCACCAATTTGTAAAATACAATCTTTTG
>MDSZ01111498.1_pt1 | contig 14411 bp, 10 predicted proteins | sample 811201 | NCBI WGS metagenome assembly MDSZ01 (sample SAMN05326647, study PRJNA326480) | marine metagenome | isolation source: seawater | place: Indian Ocean: North | collected 2010
CTCCAGTCATCAGGTTTATCTCTTTGGAACCAATCTTTGATGTCGTCAGCACTATCGAACCCCGTATTGTGATTGGATGGATCGGGGTCGCCTAAACCCATCCTATTCATAAAATCATCCATAGATCCCTCTTGGATGTCTTGTGCTGCTTGGCGTCTTGCTTTCTGTAACCAGTCTCTAGCGGTAGTATGAGCTTTGGCAAGTTTTTCTGCCCAGATCATATCCTCTAGTTTGACTTCTTCTTTATTTGCTATTTTTTTGCAAATAAACTCTAGTCGTAGCCGATATTGAGTAGAGAGCATATTACTCTTCTGATAGATAATTTTCGATTTGGTTAATTCGCTCAAATTCTTTATATGCTCTTTCCGAGCGAATATGAAGAAGATCTCGAATATCATCCATAATGATATCAGGGTCTACGTAGTCGTCAAGATAGCTGTCCAAAGCTTCCTTCAGATTTCTCTTTCGGTGCCATTCGGCTGAATAGGGTTTGTAGTCCATAATGAAATCTCAGTGATATATTTATCCCTGAACGCTTGACAGAGTTATTGTACTAAGGTTCGGGGGTTTTGTCAAGCTCGACTTTTTTGACAAAAAACTGCTGGAGAATTTTTTTCGGAATTCATGTAACCGAAAACTCGATTTCAGTTCAGGTAAATCTTGGGTCCTACCACTGCTACCTGATCGGGTTTGACTTCGATGTAAGATGCTTTGCTCTGTTCAATCTTAATACTCTTCGTACTCATGTTGATCTTGGAGACTGGATTGAACTCCCACGTCGAATTCTTCTTGGATAGTAGTAGGGATGGCAGACCTTTACCTGTCTCAAGTTTTAACTCGCTGTTCTTGAGTGAGATCAGACCCTGCTGCTTTCCTACCTCTAGTTGGAAACCTTCTTTAAAGTCGTCGGTTACTAACTTAATGAAACTGGTACTATTAACATTAATACCAGGGAAATTCTTCTTAGCGTTAGCAAGAACACTTAGACTGAAGTTCTCTTCCTGCTGTGATTTAGAACCAGTACCATTGACCTTAAACATGGACTTGCCTGATGTGACAAAGGCACTGTCACCAAGGACTTTCAATCCATAATCTTTATCTACATTAAGGACGTACTTTCCTGTAACATCTGTGGTATACTTACCTTTAACACCAACTGTATAGTCTCCGTTGACGATATAACGAACACTACCAGGAGTGTTGATAGTTACTTCAGATCCCGCTTTATCTTGGTCAATCCTAACTTCACCAGCTCCAGTAGTATATTCACCACCAGAAATATTTTTATTGAAGGTGTTGACATTCATGTCAACTACGCTACCATACATTTGGATTTTACCTCCATTTTCACCTGCCTGTAAGGTGATGTCCTTGTTGGACTTGAGGTTAAGTGTGCTACCAGCGCTAACTGTTACGTTATCGCCTTTAACGGAAGCATCTCCACCAATCGCCTCGACGAATACAGGTCCATAAACTTTGAGTGAGTATGATGGAAGAGATTTCTCTTCTACATCTCCATCTTCGTTTGTGGTTTTGTCGAGTGTGCCGCCATCGTCACGTCCAGTGACTTCAATGGCAATCGACTTTGCTTTTTGGAGTTGTGATTGTGAGTTTAATACAAGCTTGCCACCACAACCTGCCTGTGACGGGGGTCCAGCAGAGAATATGATGTTATTATTTGAATCAAAGTGAAGTGCTGCCTTGCCATTGTACAGGGCAGCACCGTATTCTCCCTCCAGTTCATACACAGTGAAGTTGTATCCTTCAAATGATTGACTCCATACTGGGTTAGGTGTCTCGGCAAAATAATTATTTGCTTGCTCTGGATCAAACTTAAACCCACCGTTTAGTTTGTCTTGGGTCTCTTGTGATGGTGTTTTGTTCGACATAATTCTTATGGACAATCAATGTAACGACCAGTGCCAATCTTGGCATAGCCTTGGTTCTCGTATTCAGTAGTATCTAGGCAAACAATCGAAGGCAGGACTCTAGCACCGACTCCACCTCCACCAATAATTTGAATGGTAGGAATTTCGTTGTATGTAGATGTCCTGTCGGTAGGTCTGATACTAATGACATACCCACGATCATCAATCACCGCCTCAGCACGACCAGCAACACCGTCAATGTACACTTCGGGTGGAGTGGTATAGTTCTGTCCAGGTCTGATGATTGTGAACGAATCGATGACACATCTCAGATCAAATTCATTTGGTCTGTTGAGGTTGTATCCCTTTCCTGGTCTTGTGACACGTAGTTCACTGACCTTATTGTTACCATCAAGGAGAGCAATAGCGGTGGCACCGTATCCAGGACCAGTGATAATTACTTTTGGCGGGAAGATATAAGGGCAACCACTATCCTCGATAGGAATGCTGATGATACTACCACTAGCATCAGTGATTGGTTTGCCAGCAATAGGTTTATCGAAGCATGGTTTCTCTGGATCCTTAGGATCTACTGGTTCCTCATCATCTAGGTCTCCATTGATAAGTACACTAGCACTGGCACCAGTACCACTGATCAGGAATGTAACCTCTTCGATGTCTTCGATCTCAGTATCATCATTGATACCAACATATACTTTAGCAGTGTTGTTGATGATAGGGAACTGACCATACAGAGAGTCGTTAACGAAGTCAGACTTGTTAATGTTGTCACCAAACAAGGTGTAACTTAGAATAGTACCGTCCTTGATGTTTGTTGTGGTGATAGTGTAGATGATGGTCTCACCTTCCTCATACTCTAGCTTGTCAGATTCTACGGCGTAAGATACACCGACTGGATCTGTTACGAATGTCTCGCTCAAGATAACGAGAGGTGTAGAGACACCCTCCACTGCTACCTCAGCATCATTCTCATCAACATACTTGGTGATAGTAAAGTCGAAGAACTCTTCTTCCTCTTCCTCACCATCCCGAGCAATCTGGATAGGAACTACACACTGACCATCCTTCATGACAAGTGGTTCACCATTAAAGTCTACGTTAGACTTGAGTCTGTATCCTACGATGTCTGTAGTCTCAACTGTACCGATCAACTCGTAAGTAAAGTTGGTTCCGTCAGGTACATTCTTAGCAGTGACTGTGAAGTTGACAGTATCACCTTCGCTACAGACTGCTAGGTCACTAGTGACAGACCACAAAGCATTAGTAGTATCAGAATCATCATCTGCTAGGATGAAGTTCCTTACATATGCTGGGGTGTCGTCGATGGAGAATGTAATCATCTCTTGTGGATCAATACCACTCTCGATCACACCACCATCTTCATCCAACACTTCTACAGCGTCATCATTAGAGAGCAATGTGATAGGAATCTCTGCTCTTCCGAGAGCGTCAAGGATGAAGTTACCTGTGAGACTACCAGTCGATAGGTCATCAGCATCAACATCACCTGTGATAGTATAGTTGAGTACATCACCTGGCTTCGTGCCAGTTGTCTCAACATAGTATGTAAGAACGTCACCTTCTTTGTAGTAAACCTCATCGGTTGTTACCTTGAAGGTAGGTCTTGTAGGTACTCCAGGACCAATGACACCACCAACTTGGATTGGTACTACACCAACGTTAGAAGGTGGAACGAATGGATCACCTGGGTTTGTTGGATCTTGTGGTGAGTTGTTGAATCCATCAACGTAATCAAGGATGGTACACTTATGAGAGATACCACCAGGGAATGTAGCGATCAATCCTGTTGGGGTTACCTGTTCTTCTAGTTTGATGAAGAATGTCTCTGGTCCCTCAGTAGTTGAGTCTTTATACGTCTCAAAGACAATCTTCTTAGTCTTCTGACCAGGAGCGAAACCAACTAGACTGCCTGTAAAAATCTTATCGTAGTCAACACCCTGAGTAGCAGTGCCACCTAGGATAGTCATCTTGACACTAGATGCTGTTGTAATGTTACCAGATCTAGTGATGGTGAAGATCGCTTGCTCTCCCTCAGTAACTGTAATGTCTTCCGAAGAATAAGAGATGAAGATGTCTGTAGGTATAGTATCTCTCTGCTCTTTGCCAGGTGGTTGATTTCCACCAATGAATATAACTTTGGTTGGTGGTAGAGAATCTTTGGCGCTAGTATTCTTAGCATCATCACAAACATATGTTGTGTTGTCCAAAGGACCATCAGTCAACTGATCAATTAGTTTATCCAACCAGTCTTCCTCGTCCTCCTCATCAGTACCACAGTCAACACATTCTTTCTTGACTTTCTCACACTGAGCAGCAGGTCCGTCACAAGAGATGCCTAAGAGATTCAATACCTTATTGATAGCATTGCCGATGATATCAAACGGAGCTGCTATCAGTGATAGAATTTGCTGGAGTGGTCCGAGAACATTTTGGATCAGATCTTCTAGGAATGATGTGATCTGATTCAGGATACCGTTGACAACATTGTCTACCAAGCAAGCAGCATTGGAGAAGGCATCCATTAGATAACCTAGCAACAGATCAGTCAACCACTGTGCTAGACGTTCTGTTAGATCTGCCATGGAACATCCCAGATCATCTAGGACATTGTTAATAGCATCAAGTGTAGACTTAAGTCTGCTCTGCTTCTTTGCTTTTGGATCTTCTGCTTCTTCTACATCCTTATCAATCTGAGATTGATCTCCTTTCTCTGCTGCATCTTCTGCTTTCTCTTCTACTACCTTCTCATACAAGATAAGATCTACTAGTGTGTCAGCACCTTCACGGATTAGTTTTACAATTTCTCCCTTAACACGGGCAACAAAACTTCTGACTAGCAGAACTGCTTTGTTGACATACTCCATGCCATGATCGATGTAGTTATTCAGTTCACCGTTAACCTTACTGACATAGTATGATCCGATGTTGCCGCCAGACTGTTGAGTTGCCTTGAGCATGTCACCGATGATCTTAGTCAGACCACCCTTCATGTCATTCTCAGACCCACAATTAGGGTTAGCAATCTCTACACATACATCATTACCTGTTGGGTTTGTGGTAGATGCTTCAGCAAACAGACCATAAAATGCTGGTGGCATCTGACCTTGTACTGCTGCAGCGATAAGACCAGCCTCACCTACAGAAGTGACACCAGTATCCTCTGCTGTTGTTGATTCAGCTGGTTCGTCACCATTTCTCTTCTCAGTTGAACCCATAGGCAGTGCTATTGATGGGTTAGACTCTTGGAGGTAGGTGCTAAACGCCTTACAATTCTTGCCAGGATTAGGATCTTCCGCTACGTTCTCACGCTTGGTAGCACCAGCAGTGTGACCAATCGATCCCATGATGATTGGTTTCTGCTTGTCATTATCTACATAGAATCCAACAACCCAGTTACCAACACTTAGACCTACAGTAGCACCAGTCTTACCACCATCACTGAATGGTGTGGTGACAGGTAGCATTACCTGTGCCCATGGCAACGATTCTGGTGGGGTGGCATCACAATCTTTTAGGTGTACGCCGACGATACGAACACGATACCTACCAGATTTTTTGGGGTCATCTTTTAAGTCAGACTCAATCTGACCGATCCACCATGAGAATCCATCAACGCCTATCTGATGTGTTGGAAATAGAGAAGATAATACTGGATCCATATCACTTTACATTACTTGTGCCGTCTTTCATACCGTTCACATCACGGATAAGTTCGACCTTAGTGGTACACGTAGTATTATTTAGGAACACACTGTTATGTGACAGAGAGGAGACTAGATACGTACCGCTGTTCTCCTCATCAATTTTCTGTTTCTTTCTGACAGTTTCTGCTGCCATGTTAGGTAGTTTGATACTGATCTTGTCTCCTACCTTGAGATTCAGGTTGCCAGGTACAGTGATCTCCATCTTCTGATTCTGCATGAAGTAATGGCGAGCAATACTTTGTGCCAACCAATGCTTCTGATAGTCTGGGAATGATGATCCTTGACTGGAGTCATTGTCTCTTGGTTCTACAGATCCAGGACCCTCACCATCGAACCATGTCTCATGGTCTACAACTACACTCATAATTCTGCTTGGATTAGCAGCGAGTGTCTTTTGCATAGAACCTAACTTGTCTTGACTACCTAGGTGTGCCATGTTCTTGAAGTTCTCGGACAGATTATATCTGTGCTCTTCATAGTGCCCAGTAGACCAGTTGTATGTCACTAGATGACTAGCAAACGTGCCACTCCTCATTTGTTCAATGAGATTCATCTCATTGTCAAACATATACTCTTCGATGACAAATCTATCACCACTACTTTCAGGTTTTGCTTGATATTCAAACGCTGGGGCATCTCCCTGGAACACATCAGATCCATCACTGTAATAGAAGTCAATAGATTTGAAGTGGAATCCATCAGCATTCTCAAAGAATAGAAACCCTGCTGTGCCTGCTGATGTAGAAGTGTCGCCAGACAGACCAGTCTTTGTTTCGTTGGTTTTCTCTGCTGTCTCTTTTACATTACCTGATGTATTAGGTACAGTCTTTTGTGCTATCGATTGAATGATGGCGTGTGCTTTCTTTCCTTGGGGGTAGAAATTTAACTGGAACTTTGTGTTCTGTTTGTGAATCTTTTTATCTGTATTGAGATAGTCCTTGAGAATATCTTCTACAATTTTGTCTGGAGTTCCTTTAAGTTGCTGTGTTATTCTGACTCCTTCATTGAACAATGCTTCCCTAGAAATTAACGCCAGGTTATATGTCTGTGCGTTCTTGTTAAAGACTCTATTATATACTTTCCACACACTCAGATTGTAGGTGAAGATCTCATCTTCTACATCTTTAAGTCGTATGATAACCTGTTCTCCACCTTGAATAGGAAGGGTGGAGATAAAATTACTACCAGAGTCAAGGATGTTTGCTACAGCAGTGATAAATGGTTTGTCGATGCTCTCATAGTAAAAGAAACCAGTGATGGCACCTCTTATGTTATGTTTTTTTCCACGGACATCATAGATGAAGGCATCTAATAACTCAATGGAGGAAGTATTATTATTAGACATTAGGGTTTGATAGGAGTGAGTAGGGAGTCGATTTCTGTTGGATCGAAGACACTAAACTGAGTGAAACGACCGTTAAGTCGTTGACGACTCTGGTTCGCCTCATTGATCTGCATGACTCTTTGGATAGCAGGGAAGTCGCTCATGTCACGACTAGTAAGACCAGTGTCTGCTGCTTGTGGAGGTGGTGGTCCTGATGGTCCGTCACTACCTATTTGAATTGGGTTCCGTGTAGCAGCAGGTGATGGTCTCGCCACCTGAGTTTCAATAGAGTTAGCAGAACCAACGGCACCGTGAGCAAGTGTTACATTAGTACCAACAATACGTGCTGTCCTACCAGATCCACCCGAAATATCTTGACTGACATTGGTAACTTTGAGGGGGAACTTCATCCTCATGCCACCAGTAGGATTGTTCTCCTGAATATCAATACCACCCTGAGTTCTACCAGGACGTGAGTGTGCTACCTGTTCTCTAGCAATCTGGTCTGCCAGATTTTCTCGGGTGCCACTCTCTTTAATGTTGCCGAAGTAAATAGTAGACCCACGATCCAGCATGATAGATGCTGCTGTGTGAGCAATAGATCTTGCCTGTGCCCAACCTTGTTCATCGTTTGATGGTGGTGATAGGTGATAGTGTGTGGCATATCCAGCGTTAGTATTCTGTCCACCTTCACTACCCAATCCAGATCCACCTTGGATGAATCCACCAGGAGCATTATTCATTTGCCTCTGGATGGTTTCACCTGCTCTCATAGTGGAACCAAGATCAGCACCACCGATTGCTTGAGGGGTTGCTGGTGGTGGTGCTGCTGCCATCTGGGATGCCTGATTCTTATCAGTAAATGCTCCCATGTTGAACTTGATACCACCAGCTTGTGCTGGGTTACCACCTACTAGTCCAGCAGTAATTGTGGTAGGCAAACCAAATGCTAGAGCAATAGGTTTTGCTATGTCTTTGATTGTTGGAGCAATGAAACTACTCAGACCACCTAGGTTCTGAGTCAGTTTCCTCAGCATACTAATTAGCAATCCACCACCAACTTGTGTAGGTAGTTGCATTGCTTCAGTCATTGGTTCAACCATTGACTTGTTCGAGCCTTCTGACTTGAACATATCAGCGAGAGCATTATTCCTGTTCAAAGGAATAACAGCATCGCCAGGTCTCATGTTGAAGTTAGTAGGGTTATCATAGATACCCGTTCTAATACCACCCTCACTAAATTTACTTACAGGGCGAGGTGTAATGGCACGTGATCTTAAGAGAGGAGCAAACCCATCAGCATTACCTTGTAGTCCCATGGGCTTTGCTCTTGCCCATGGTCTAACAGATTGCATTGAAGTGGGACCAATGTCCCTAGCATACTGTGTGAATCCTTGATTTTTCTTACCACCAAATGGGTTCAGGTTCTTGAGTAGGTTACCCAACCCACCAAGCATACCACCATCTTTACCACCCGTCCTATCAACACTAGGAACAGAACCTAGTCCTGATAGATCTTCTCCTTTCTCTACTCTTGCTTCTGTTAGATTATTCTTCTCGTTCTCTTCTGCTTCTAGTGCTAACTCTAATTGACCAGTAGCAATATCATTCTCACTCTTCTTTAGATCTAGATCTTTATTGAAGTAATCTTTTAGGTTGGATAGTGTCTGACCTACAGCACCAGTAAACTTAGTGTTAGACTTGGCAGCAGCTGCTGTTTCTTTTTCTGCTGATGCTAGTTGTGATACTCGGTCAGCAATACTGTCATAACCTTTACCGATAGCACCATATACTCTAGCAAGTTGCTCTTTGATACTAGTTCTACCACTGAGGTTGAGTTCTAGTTGTTCTGGTGCTTGTGGTGGTGCTGAGCGATCTAGAACAGCACTAAATCTTTCTGCTTTAGTAAGTGATGGATCGTTGGCGGCATCAGGATTCTTAGAGAACATCCCCATCGTTCTACGACGACGATCTCCACCAAATTCCGACATCAATGCTTTACCAAAGATGCCACCCTTTCTACCGCCCTGTTGCTTTTTTAGGAAGGCAAGTCTTTCTTTCTCTTCATCATCTAGTTCTTCTTTCTTCTCTAGAAGATCAATCTCTTCGTCTCTACCTCTTCTTTCTTCGCCAGCGGTATCAAACGCAGAACGAACTTTACCAGCAAGATATCCAGATAAACTAGAGTTCTGTGAGTATGGGTTAGAAGTTCTGGTGTAACCGTGTGCCATTAGGTCTCCCTATGTATAGATATTTAGTTCCTACCGAGGCTTCGTAGCCTTAGTTGTTCCATGGTTATACCAGTGGGAGCGGGAGGACCAATGAACGCCGCTTGTCGAGGCGGATCATTACTAAACTGGAACAGGTTCATGATGCTTTGCGCTGTTGGTGATGGTGCTTGTGGTCCAGGCGATTCTATACGAGGTGGTGGTGTCAATGACAAGGGAGCATCACTGATACTAAATTCCCTCTTCTTATCCTCAACTCTCTTACCCATTTCACCGACAGTGATAACACCATCGTTGTTTTGATCGAGAGGAGCATTACCTGCGTAAGCAGCACTACCTCTTCTATACAGTGCTGTATTATTATCCTTACTAGCATAAGCAGGAGCAAATACGGTAGCATATAACTGACCAGCACTAGCACCTTTTGGTAGTTTCCAGTAGTCAAAATACTTCTCAACATATTTCATCTGCTGTGCTCTATTCATAGCAAACAGAGCATCTGTTGTGGTCCCTAAGGACTCTGCTGTCTCTGGCATAAACTGAATCAAACCAGTAGCACCACTCTCAGAATTTCTTGACTGGGCATTGAGACCAGATTCTGATGCCATTAGACCTAGAAGATCAGACTCTTTGATCTCATATTTCTGAGCAAGACGTGTCACTTCAGCAAGGAATGGAGCATCATTGCCCACCCTATCCATTGCTGTGCCAGCAAGTAATGACTTAGCATAAGCACCACCAGTAGTCTGTTGTGCTGCTGCTTGAGCGACTTGTGACTTGTCCTTCATGAAACCCCTGAAGAATCCCATCATCATCTGAATGGGGGCAGGTGTTGCTGTTGTCTTCTGTAGTCCACCAAACTTACCAATGCCTACAGGCATGGAAACTTCGGGCATGTTCAAGGCAGACTTAATAGGATCAATAATTCTACTAGACATAGTTTCAACCATGTCAGCAGCAGGTCCAGCACCCTTAGTAACAATGTCTGCTGCCGAAGCAATAGTTCCTAATGACATAAAAGGATTCAACCCACCACCTTTACTACCACCTCTAATGAATAGTTCTGGTCCTGCTTCACCCATCATCGATGGCATTACACCACCTTCAGACATCTTATTGGTGCCGTAGACAAAATTATTGTAACTGTCTCCCATTTTTTGGAAGATATTTCTCCTGTCTCTACCTTGTTTGATCTCTATAGGATTATCTGGAGTGGTTAAGAATGGAGTTGGATCAAAATTAGGATCACCACCAAACAAGTTCAACACGTCTTCTGTCTTCTGCTTCTGACGCTGACGACCAGCCAAAGCCACGTCCTGAAGAGGACCAGCAGCAAGCATCTCTCCAGCTACTACAGGTAGACCTACAGCAGGGATAGCACTCAATGCACCTGTGGTAACACCAAGGGGGTTAGCCATCATCTCAAGTTCTGTTAGTTTTTCTCCTCTCGCTTTCTTCTCCGCTACCATTTTTTGGAACTCAGGATCGTTCATCATGGCACTACGCTCAGCTGTTGTAGCGATACCAGCAGCAGTTCCAAGAAAAGGTATAATTCTACCAGCTCCTCTCGATAGTCTCCCACCAAGTCTAGCAACAGGGTTGTTGAGCAAAGGGGTCGCCCTACTCATAAATCTACTGCCCAAGTTCGCCATCGATGGCATCCTTGGCATTGAAGGTCTAGGAATTCTGATGTTCTTGAGTTTATCCAACCCTAGGTTAGGTAACCTAGGTGCCGAGAGTCTAGGTGCCCTAATCTTACTCACCTTATCAGCAAGACCACGCATTCCAGGAATTTTTCTCAGTAGTCCTGATGCTTTTCCTCTCATCAGTCTTCCGAATGCTCTAACAGTTCTTCTAGGATTTCTTAGTCTTTTAGACCATTTTTTCCACCACTTTCTCCACCTAGGAATTCTAGGTAGTTTAAATTGATCCCCATGAGGGGTTTCTCTGTATGGATTGTTTGTTTTTTCGAGACCACTAAGATCCTCACCTTCTCTCATAGCAGCAGCTTTCGCTGCCATCTCAGCATCATTGACGCTATCTTGGAGGAGATCTAGTTGCTTTTGTTGAACCTTATTATTTTTCTCTTGCTGTTTGTTATTCTTGACAAGCGATTCTTTAATATCGCTAGCAAGTTTAGAGATCTTATCAAATTTTGGTTGAGGTGTACCTTTCTTACTACTCAGTACACTACGTAGTTTCTTGTCAAGTCTGGCGAAGGATCCTTTGACACTCTTCTCATACTCAACTGTGTTGAATAGTTCACCCTGCTCTGGACCTTTTGGTGTTGTGTCAACACCTGCCATGTATCTCTGGTCAGCATTGAGAGCAGGATCATTTACTGCTGCTGGTCTCTTAGAGAACCTACCTTTCGCTCTTGCTACTCTATCTCCACCAAACTCAAACGCTGCTGCCTTGAGGAAATAATTTGTCTTGCTAGTATCTGCACCAGCATCTGTTGCTGCTCTTCTCGCTACAGCAGCACGGTTATATGTTCTCTTTAATTTAAGACCGATAAATCCTGAAAGAGTCTTCGCTTTCCATGGATCTTCGGAGTCGAAAGCATACTTAACTGCTTTCTTCTTCTGTGATAATACTTTGAGTTGCTTCCTAGGTCTAGGTGTAGGAGCAGGTGCTGTTGATGGATTACGTATCGCCTCTAGCAGAGGTTCTAACATGTTAGAGTCAAACGCCGCTGCCATTCTGTCGGCAGTGGGTTGTCTCTCTTGTCTAGGAACTTTGATCAGTCTAGGATTTCTAGGGACCCTGATTCTTCGGGGTGCTAGCAGTGGTGGTTCAAATGGTGCCTCAATTTGAACCTTAATCGGGTCGTCTTCTCCATCTTGTTCAACTTCAACAACCTCTATCTCTACAGGAATTTCTTCTTCCTCTAGAGGTTCGTTATTGTCAGTGAGGTCTTCGGGATTCATCGACGTTGTGATTCTTGTAGTTTCCTTTGATCTTCTTGTTCTTTAATGAATTGATTCAATAGGGAAACGTACACTGTCCTCTCCCAAGGCATCATATTTTCAATCTCTGTCAAGCTATATTTATGATGCTGCATGAGGGAGAAGTTGGTCCTATAATAGTTCTCTAGAGTATTGTAGAACATGCTCACCCGAAAAAACTTTGTAGACCCTCCAAGACATAGGTAGATTCAACTCCAGTGTTTGGGTTGGTTACTTTTAGATCGTGTGCTAGTACAGGCATGGTCTCAAAGAACTCTTGGATCTTTTCAAACTGTTGCTGTGTCATACCCTCAAGAAACGTGACGATTTCTTTTTGCTTTAGATCTGTACACTCCCAAACCTCTTCGCCTCGGAAGATCTGATCTACACAACTAGCGACAACATTAAAGAGTTCTTCAGTACCTTCTACATCTTTGTTGAGTAGGGTGATGTTAACAAACTGATTCAGTCCTGGGTACTTCATAACAAGACCCACATCATCTTGAAGCAAGATCTTATTGTTATGCCCCTCAGGTTTCTTGACTTCGATATCATCGATGTTGATAGTAACTGAGACCTCAGTCTCACCATCATCCATACATGTTAGATTCATCTTGATATCTTCACCAGCAGATACTGATCTAATTTTCAAGAACAAATACTCCAGGTCAAATGTTGCCATCTGTTCTGGTTTGACACCTCTAGATTGGATACATGCTTTGAGAATATCTTTTACAGCATCTTCAATCTGTTTCTCATCTTCGGATTCCATAGCAAGAAGAAGAAGTTTCTCTTCTCTAACTAGAAATGGTCTATACTTAATAGTCTTCCCAGTGGAAGGCAGTTTCAACTCGTAAGTTGGAACACTCAAACTTGGTAATGGCATGAATATAAATTCAAATCGTATATTTATTTAGATCGACTTTTTGACCCAAAAAATAGCGGGAAATTTTTTTCCAAATTCATGTAATCGAAAAGTCAATTTTGAGGTGTGAAATTAGCACCTTTGAATTGTCTGATGTCATTATACATGATGGTGTACTTGCTGTAGTAGAAGTTAGCAGTCACCTTAGTAACTTGTGACGCTCCATAGGATAGAGGCACAGCATCGATAGCATAAGGGAAACAATCTACCATGGTGTAGATAACTGATGCTCTTTCGTTCGGAGCGTTGGCACCCTTCTCTGTCTTGGTGATAACAATGTCACACTGATATTGATCGGGGTATCTTAACTTAACTGCTCGGTTTCTTCCTGCCTGCTCGGCGGCTGCCTGAGCCTTGAGTGGTCCGAGTGGTTGAGCTGCTACTGATAAGTTGTTACCATCATAAATTTCTTTTGGATTCCCTGACTCACTATCTCCTGCTGGAGTACCCATAGTAAACTCACCAAACATGTAAGTGTACCAGGCGTTCAAGAATTTAAGTGGTGTCAGGTTAGCGTCACACATCCACCCCAACTGAAAGTCGGTGTACATTTTAGTGTGAGCATAGTTAACAGCACCTTCACCTTGTCTGATACCTGTTGTAGTACCTGTCATTGCTTGTACGTTAGGCAACTGTGCCTCTTCACACATCATCCTAAGCAATGTACTGTCGGATGCTTTTGATGTCACGTCATCGGTGCCCAAAGAATTCACATCTATCTTAAGATTCATGTCCTTGAATCTTTGTATCAATCCTTTGTTCCCGTCCTTCTCTTCAGTAGGAGATCTAAATCTGAACTCTACATCAAAGTTATTACTGAAAGACATACCACCTTGCTCGGCAATCGTCTCAATAAATGTCTTGATAGATCCCTTGCTACTACTTACGTCCACGCTAAATAAAGATAGTTGGTCCAACTGTATTTATCATGGCATATTCTGGAATCTATAAACCAACTAACCCATCGAAGTACAAAGGAAATCCTACTAGGATTATCTACCGTTCTCTATGGGAAAGGAAGTTCATGTATTTCTGTGATCAGAACAATAGCATAGTTGAGTGGGGCAGCGAGGAAGTAATCATTCCTTATCGTTGTCCTACTGATGGAAGAGTCCATCGTTACTATCCAGACTTCTATATTAAAGTCAAGTCTAAGTCTGGACAGCTGTCCAAATACCTAATAGAGGTCAAACCTAAAAAGCAAACTAAACCACCGAATGATAAACCAAAACGTAAAACTGCCTCTTGGAAACGAGATGTACTGACGTTCGCTAAGAACCGTGCCAAATGGGACGCTGCTCAGGACTTCTGTGAGGATAGGCAGATGAATTTTTTAATCCTAACAGAAGATCACTTATTCTAGGTAAAGAGC
>MDSZ01059935.1_pt1 | contig 14410 bp, 16 predicted proteins | sample 811201 | NCBI WGS metagenome assembly MDSZ01 (sample SAMN05326647, study PRJNA326480) | marine metagenome | isolation source: seawater | place: Indian Ocean: North | collected 2010
ATAGGCCGGATGTGGAAGCGCGGCAACGCGTGTAGCTGACCGGTACTAATAGCTCAATTGGCTTGATTTATGCACTGAAAAAAATTTTCAGTTTAAGTAAAAACCAAAATATAAATTGATATAATTTTTACATTAAAAAAATGATTAAAGTCTATCAGAAATGATGGGCTTTTTTTATAATAAAAAAATTTTAAAATTTTAGATATTTATATTTAGCTTCAGCTATTTTCCAATCAGAATTAGTGTCTATATCTTGTACTTTATCGTCTGAAATTTCATAACCTATACTGTTATTTGGGTATAAAGTTTTTTGTTTTTTGAACTCTTTTGTTCTTATCCAATAAAACATTCCCGCATCATGAAAAAAGGTTTTAAGTTTATTTGACGAAACAAGTGCATTTTCTTTCCATCTAAATTTTACTAAATTATTTTTACCTTTAGTTATTGCTCTTTGAATAGGAAAACTAAAATTTGTTATCGAATAACATGAGTCATACTTTGATTTTTTAATTAAATTGTATGACTTAATTAAATCTTTAAAATTAAGTAACGGTGCAGTAGCATATATACAGCAAAAAAACTCATCATTAAGTTTAAGTTTTTTAACAGCGTGGTATAATACAGGAGAAGTCCCCACGTGATCTCCTGATAAGTTTTTGGGTCTTAAAAAAGGACATTCAGCACCTAAGGAAAGAGCATATTTTTTAATTATATTTGAGTCTGTGCTTACCACTATTCTATCAAATAATTTTGATTTTTTTGCAGCTTTAATAGAATAATAAATTATTGGTTTATTTAAAAATTTTTTAATATTTTTTTTTTTAATTCTTTTACTCCCAAACCTAGCAGGTATTATAGCTGTAATCATATAATTTTATATATTTAAAATTGATTAAAAAAAAGAAAAATGATAAATTAATTATCTTATTTTAGATTAATTATAACGTCAGAAAAATCTTAAAAAAGCGAGTTCATGGAATTTTTCAGAAATTTTATCAAAGGAAAGATCAAGTTTCTTTTTAAAAAACCTAGTCAAAAAGATATTATAGTTTTTGACGATGTATCCTTTGAAGATCTAAGATATTTGCTAGAAGGAAAAAATTACTGCGTTATCCCAAGTAGATCAAATAGAATATCAGAAATAGTAATTACTAAAAAATTTTTAATAAATTTTTTTAAATTATTTTTTTATCCTAAAATAAGTCTCAGAGGTATTTTCTTAACGTCATATCTAATATCTGTAATTCAACTAATTAATCCAAAATTAATAATTAGTCACATTGATAATTCTATGAAATACTCAGACGTTTCTTTTTTTTTAAAAGATCGTTTTAAATTTTTGACAGTACAGAATGCTGCAAGATATGATCAATTAATTAATGAATTAAATTTCAAGAAAAATTTAAAATTTAAAATTAAAAATTATAAATTATTCATTCAAAATTTTTTATGTTTTGCAAAGTTTGAAAAAGAAACGTATAAAAAGTTAGATTATACAGTGGAAAATTTTCACATTATAGGATCTCTCAGAAAATCTAATTTTTTTCGATACTTAAATAGACAAAAAAAAATTTTAAAACCAGATTTATATAAATTAGGAGTGTTATTAGAAATCCCTTTACCAACACCAGGTTTGTTACCCAATGTAAAAGATGAAATCTATTCATTTGTATTGCCACTAATATATTCAATTAAGTATTCAAAGAACAAAAATATTAAACCAATATTTATTTGTAAAACCAAAGAAATAAATGAACAGCTTAATCATTACGGAGATTATTTAAAAATAGATGAAATAAATTTTATTAAGAAAAATTTGTGGCAAAGACGAATTAAAGAGTTTTCCTCTTATGAGGCAATATTCCAAACGCAAGTTTTAGTAGGAATGGCTTCAACTTTACTAAGAGAAAAAATTTCTTCAAAAGAAAAAATTTTGTCCTGCAATTATTCTAAAGCATCTTTTTGGAATTTTCCTATACAGGGCATTTGTTCTCTAAATGAAGAAGGGTATCAAAAATTTGAAAATAGATTAAATAAGATATTTTCTACAAGTAAAGAGGATTATTTTAGCCAATTAGATCAGGATTGTAGGTATGTTTGTGATCAAGGAAGCAATGATCAGGCTTTAAAGAAAATTGATGATATGATCGCTAAATACATTTATTAAACAAAGTAAGGTATGCAAATTAATTATTCAAAAATATTCGATGAACTCTTTCCAATAAATAGAAGTTTACTCGGAGAGGGGTATAATAAAAGTTTAAAAATATTAAGCAAGTATATTAAACTAAAATACAAAAAATATAAATCTGGCACTAAAATATTTGATTGGGAAGTGCCAAAAGAATGGGTGGTAAAAAAAGCTTATATAAAATTTAAGTCAAAGAAAATTTTAGATTACAAAAATTCAAATTTACATTTAATTAATTACTCAACGAAAATTAATAAAAAAATTAACCTAAATGAATTAAAATCCAAAATCCATACGTTGCCATCACTGCCAAATAATATTCCTTATGTAACAAGCTATTATAAAAAAAATTGGGGATTTTGTGCATCACATAATTTTAAGAAAAAACTTAAAAAAGGCATTTACAATTGTGTGATAGAATCTTCTTTTAAAAATAGCAATCTTATAAATGGATATACTGAGATTAAGGGTACATCCAAAAAAATTAATCTTCTTACTACATACCTTTGTCATCCAAGCTTAGCTAATAATGAGTTAAGTGGACCATTAGTGATGATAGGATTATACAATGCCATTAAAAAATGGAGTAAAAAAAATTATACTTATAATTTTTTAATAAATCCTGAAACTATTGGTTCTCTTTGTTTTTTAAAATCAAATGGACAAAAAATAAAAAAAAAATTCAACTCAGGTTTGGTTTTGACATGTCTAGGAGGAGATAAAAAAAAACTTTCATATAAACTTTCAAAAAATGGAGAGTCTACTCTTGATAAAATTTTTACTTTATTTAAAAAAGATTTTGTAACACTCAGAGAATTTGATCCCAGCGAAGGTTCTGATGAAAGACAATACAACTCTCCAGGATTTGACTTACCCGTTGGAAATGTTTGTAGGTCTGTTTATGGTCAATATGACCAATATCATAATTCAGGAGATAATAAAAAATTTATGAATATAGATAAAATTAAAGATAGTGTTAATAAACTTAACTACATTCTAAAATTACATGATTTAACCTTACCACTTAAAAGATATATGCCATATGGTGAATTAATGTTAGGCAAAAGAAATCTTTACCCAAATGAAAATTCTGAAATTACGCGAAAAAAATCTAGTGATAATATAGTTGATGACAGAGAACAATTAAAAATATTGTTACATATATTAAGTTATAGTGACGGTTCAAATAATATATTAAATATTATTGAAAAAGAAGTTTTTAATGTAAAAAAAGTTTTCAGTGTTTTAAAAAAATGTTTAGATTTAAAATTAGTTTACTTTAAATTATGATAACTTTAATAACTGGCAACCATCCAAGACATATTTTTTTTGGAAATCAAATTTCAAAAATTATTAAAATTGAAAATTGGGTTTTAGAAAAACGAGAAAATTTTGTTACAGGAGGAAAAGAAAAAAATAATTTAAGTACATTAGAAAATCTTCATTTTAAAAAAAGAGAAAAGGCTGAACTAAAGTTTTTTGGAAATAAAAAAAAGATTAGTAATAATGTTGAAAATATTATTGAAATAAATAAGGAAGAATTAAATAACGGCTCTTTAAAAGAAAAATTAAAAAAAAGTAAAAATATTAATTTAATGAGTTATGGGTGTCATAAAATAGAAAAAAATCTTTTGGATTTATTTAAACTAAATAAAATTAACATACATGGAGGATTATCCCCTTGGTATAGGGGTGTAATTACTCATTTTTGGCCCTCATATTTGCTAGAACCAGAATACACTGGAATGACAATGCATAATTTATCGAATGATATTGACGGAGGAGATGTATTACATCAATACAGCGTTAAACTTAATGAACATGATGGAATACATGAAAATGCTTGTAGATGCGTCAAAGCCTTTTCAAATCAACTTATCAAAATCATTAACAACAATCATTTTAAAGCAGAACTTCGAGGAATTAGACAAAACACCCATGGAAGAATCTGGACAAGCCGTATGTGGAACCCAATGGTTCTAGATGTAGTATATAAATTTTATAAAGATCGAATAAATTCATTTTGCTTAAAAACAAGAAAAATAAAGAAACCAAAATTAGATAGTATTTTTCTATAAAAATTCTTGACTGTTCATTAAATGAACGCTATGTTCAAAAAATGAACATAACTTCAAAAGGTAGCTAATTAAGTATGCGAGACTCAACCTCAGATCATTTTGAACTTTTAAGAAAATTAAAAAATAAACCAAAATCATCCCAAAGAAAATTGGCAAAAGATCTGGGATTTAGTTTGGGTAAGCTTAATTATTGTTTAAAAGCTCTACAAGAAAAAGGATTAATTAAAGTAGATAATTTTCGAAATAATCCAAATAAACTTAATTACATTTATGTTTTAACACCTAAGGGAATATCAGAAAAAACAAAGTTAACTATTAATTTTATGAAAAGAAAAATGAGAGAATATAATGAACTAAAGCTAGAATTAGGAGATAAAGATTAAAATGTGGTTAATATTTAGAATAAACAAAAATAAAATTGAATTTTTCAAAAAAGAAATTACCTTCAAACTAAAATCTAAAACAATTTTTTATTCACCAAAAATTATTGTAAATAAATATTTTCAAAATAAACTTATAAAAAAAGAGTTTAATCTTTTAGGTGATTACATATTTTGCTATAACACCAACTTTGTAAACTTAAAAATAGTAAATCTTGTTAAATATACAAGAGGTTGTAAATACGTTTTAGATGGTTTTTGGAATTCACAGAATCAAATTAGTAATTTTATACGATCTTTAAAAGAGCTTGAGAATAAAGATGGATATATCACAAGAAATTTTTACCCAATTCAAGAAAAAATAAAATATAAGTTTAAATCTGGACCGTTTATCGATCAGATATTCAAGATTTTGAAAGTTCAAAAAAATAATTTTGAAATATTACTTGAAGATCTAAAAATATCTTTAAGTAAAAAAGACTTTTTTTTTGAACCTATTTAAATTGAGAATAAAATGAAAAAAATATACAAAATGCAAACTAGCATAGTGCGGAGCTATGGTCGTTTGAAAGATTTGTATGCTTTAAAAAATATTTAATACGATTTAAAAGAATGAGTAATTTTTTTTCCAATAAATTAAGAGTAAATAAATATATTTCAATTCTTGAAAGATATAAGAAAAACTTTTCAAAAAATTTCATATTAAAGAATTATGGATTATTTGTTGGAGATAAAGCTCTTTATAAATTATTAAAAATTTTTGAAATATTAAATGAAATAAAAAGCGTAAAAGGTGAAATCATTGAATTTGGGGTGTGGAATGGAAATAATCTAATATTGATGAAAAAAATAATGGAATATTTAAAAATAAATAAAAAAATTATTGGTTACGATAATTTTAAAGGAATGAAAAAAGCTGACAAAGGAAATTTATTTAAAGGAGATATTGACCTACTTGTTTATATTACAAATTTCTTTAAATTAAAAAAAATTAAAATCATTAAAGATGACATACTAAACCTTAAAAAGAATTTTTATAGAATTCCAAAATTATCTTTAATTTATATTGACTGTGACATGTATGACACCACAGAACTTATATTAAAATTATTGCAAAAAAAGTTAAGTAAAAATGGATTAATCGTTTTTGATGAGGCTTTACTCGGATCAGGAGGAGAGGGTAGAGCTGCAAAATTGTTTTTTCAAAAAAATAAATCAAAGTTCTCAAAATTTGTTCTTAAAAAAAATTATCAGCCGGATCTAATTTTTAAAAAAAATTAAACTTTGTTAAAAAATGGAAAAAAATTTTTCTATAAATAAATTTAACGATATTTTGAGTCAATTAGGTATTAAAAAAGGAGACATCATATTAGTAAATGCGAATATCCTAAATTTTATTATTAAAGGAAAAAAAAATTTTGTCCCAGAAGATTTTATAGATTGTTTAAAAAAAAGAGTCACAAATAAAGGCACTTTGATATTTCCTACATATAGCTGGGAATTTTGTGAGAAAAGAACTTTTAACTATAAGTTGACCAGAACTATAAGTGGAGCTCTTAGTAATATTACTTTGCAAAGAAAAGATTTTAAAAGAACTAAAAATCCAATTTTCTCATTTACGGTCTATGGATCAAAAAAAAAAACTTTATGTGATATGAATCACTCTAACTGCTTTAGTTTAAATTCACCTTTTGGTTATTTAATCAAAAATAAAGCAAAACATTTTTTTATTAATTTAGATTATCAAGATGCAATGACATTTGTTCATGTTGCTGAACAATTAGAAAAAGTTAAGTATAGATATATGAAAACCTTTAACGGTATCTACATAGATGAATCAAACAATATAAAAAAAAGAAAATATAAAATGTTTGTTAGAAAGAAAAATATTAAGGAAACAATAATTGATAAAAAATTTGATCAAATCTTAAATAAAAACAAAAATATTAAAAAAGTATTTTTTAATAAAATAAGTTTTAGTGTTTTGGATATTAACTCAACATTTAGGCAGATGAGAAAAGAAATTAGAATTAAAAGTGGTTTAATTAAATATGTTTGAAATATTAGAAAATGCTAGAAAATATAAAAATAATATAGCTTTAATATGCGGAGAAAAAAAAATTTCTTACGGCAACTTATTTTTTGCAAGTAATGAACTTCAAAAGATCATTAATTCTAATACAGTATCTTTGCTTGTAGCTGATAATTACTCAGATTTTGTAGTTGGATATTTAGCATTCTTAAATAAAAAAAATACAATAAATATAATTGTAGATAGTTCTTTTTCGGTAGAATTTATAGATAAAATTATAAAAAGTTTTAAACCAAACTATATATATTCGTCAAAATTAGAAAAACATTTAGATAAGCAATTTCAAAAAATAAGAACTTATAACTCTTTTTCCTTATATTGTACTAATTTACCTCCACACAAAAATTTAAATTATAAAAATTTTTTACTACTAACTACTTCTGGAACAACTGAGAGTCCTAAACTAGTTAGACTATCTAAACAAAACTTAATAAATAATATTAATAATATATCCAACAATCTTAAAATAAAAAAAAATCATACAACTATAACAACAATGCCATTGGGATATTCTTATGGTCTATCGATATTAAACACTCATCTTTATAAAGGAGCAAAAATAGTAATAAATAAATTAAATATATTAGAGAAAAAATTTTGGGAAAAAATAGAAAAAAATAAAGTCAATTCATTTGGAGGTGTCCCAGAATTTTATGACTTTTTAAAAAAAATTGGTTTTAAAAAAAAAAACTATCCATCAATTAAGTATTTAACCCAAGCTGGGGGAAAAATGAGCTCGAGCACATTAGAATATTTTCAAAGTGTTTCAAAAGAAAAGAAAATCAAATTTTATACAATGTATGGACAAACTGAGGCAAGTCCGAGAATGGCAATTCTTAATTGGAAAATGTTTTTAAAAAAAAATGGCAGTATTGGACAACCATTAAAAAATTATCGGATTGAATTAATAGATAAAAAAAAAAATAAAATTAGAAAACCAAATATTAGCGGAGAAATAGTATTTCATGGAAAAAATGTTTCTTTAGGTTATGCTAAAAATATAAACGACCTTAAAAAAGGAGATGTTAATAAAAAAACTTTATTTACCGGAGATTTAGCGTTTAGAGATAAAGGAAACTATTATTTTATAGTAGGAAGAAAAAAAAATTTTATTAAGTTATTCGGTAAAAGATTTGATCTAAAAGAGATTAAATCCTTTTTAAATTCAGAAGGTATAAAAGCTAGATGCTATTCAGAAGATAATAAATTAAAAATTAGCCTTTATGATAATTTGAAAAAAAAGCCTTATATTAAAAAACTTCTAAGTAAATACCTAAATATAAATCCAAACTATATTTTAATTGAAAATAACACTGTCAAAAATTTTAAGGATTTTAATTAAATGAAAAATCAAATCTCTTTTTTAGATAAAATTTATAAATTAAATAATTTTCATTACAATAATTCTAAAAAATTCAAAAATATCTTAGATGTGTTGTTTCCAGGAATTAAGAAAAAAACTTTGGAAAATTTACCTTTTATCCCTGCAAAACTATTTAAAGAAATGGAATTAAAAAGTATTGTTGATAAAGATATTTTTAAAATATTGCTTTCCTCAGGAACCAGTGGCAACAAACCATCAAAAATCTACCTAGATAAAGATAATGCAAAAAAACAAACATCAGTTTTAAGTGAAATAGTTTCTAAGATTATAGGTAAAAAAAGATTACCAATGCTAATTATTGATGAAAAGAAAAATATTTTAAATCCGAAAAAATTTGATGCAAAAACAGCTGCAATTTTAGGTTTTTCATTTTTTGGACGCGATCATACATATTTACTTACAAAAGGTAAGATAAATTACGGAAATTTAAATAATTTTCTTAAAAAATATTCGGAAGAAAATTTTTTAATTTTTGGATTTACAAGTTTTATTTATGAGCATTTAGTTAAAGAGGCAAATATTAAAAAAATTAGTAAAGATTTTTCAAATGGTATTTTAATTCATGGAGGCGGTTGGAAAAAAATGGAAAAAATTAAAATTTCTAACTCAAATTTTAAAGAAAAACTAAATAACAAATTTAATCTGAAAAAAATTTTTAATTATTATGGTTTAGTTGAACAAACTGGTTCAATTTTTTTTGAATGCAATAAATGCTCATGTTTTACCCCATCTGAATATTCAGATGTTTTAATTAGAGACAAAAACTTTAAATTAATAAATGATAACAATAAGGGTTTTATACAAGTAATATCTTTATTGCCGAAAAGCTATCCGGGTCACAGTATTTTGACTGAAGATATCGGAGAAATAGTTAAAAATAATTGCGATGTTTGTTTTGGAAAAAAACAATTTATAGTGCATGGAAGAGCAACAAAATCAGAACTTAGAGGATGTAGCGATATATAATGAAAAAAATAAATTATTTAGTTGGTAATTCAAATTTCTGTCATAGCCCTTTTAAGCCTTTTAGTGAAGAAGTATGTGGTTTTTTAGAGAGCCTATCAAAAGAAATCAACCTTTTTAAAGAAACTAAAAATTACCCTGATTTAAAAGCATTAGCTTTTTGGTGCAGAGCTCAAAGTATTCAGAAGCTAAAAAAAAATTTTAATCACGAAAATAATAGATTAGGTCTCGGTATAATTTTTCATGTTACTCCATCTAATATACCAACTAATTTTGCATATTCTTTAATTTTCGGACTAATAACTGGAAATTCTAATATAGTGAAAGTTCCATCTAAGGAATTTGATCAAGTAAAAATTATTTGTAAAATTATTAAAAAAATTTTGTTAAAAAAAAACAATTTTTTAAGAAAAAAAATTACTATTGTTCAATATAAAGAAAATGACGAATTTACAAAAAAATTTTCTTTGATAAGTAATGCCAGAGTGATTTGGGGTGGGAATGAAACAATTAAAAGTTTAAGAAATTTTAAAATTGATGAAAGAGCTCTAGATATTACTTTTGCCGATAGATATTCATTTTGTATAATAAACCAATCAAAATTGGAAAAAATAAGTAATTTTGAATTTAAAAATTTAATACAAAGATTCTATAACGATACTTACGCAGTTGACCAAAATGCATGCTCCTCACCCCATCTTGTAATTTGGTTGGGTAAAAATCAAAGCAAAATTCGAGATAAGTTTTGGGTTAAGTTGTACGATTTAGTAAAAAAAAAGTATGAGTTTTCAGATTCAGCTCACATAGAAAAATATACTGATCTTTGCAAATATGCAGCAAATTTGGACTATATTAAAAAAATTAAGACTTATGAAAATTTAATTTATAAGATTGAATTAAACAAATTAGACATATACAATCACAATAATAGAGGTAAACAAGGTTTATTTTTTGAATACTGTATTAAAGATTTGAGAAAAATAAATCATATAATTAATAATAAATATCAAACTTTAACTTATTTTGGGATAAATAAAGATATTATAAAACAATTTGTATTAAAAAATAACTTAAAGGGTATTGATAGGATAGTTCCAATTGGGCAGTCTTTAGACATAAGCCTTTTGTGGGACGGTTATGATATATTAAATATACTATCAAGAGGTATAGAAGTAAGATGACAATTTTAAAATTAGGCAAAGAAGGAATTTATGAATATCAACAAAATCGAGAACCATATCTTATGATAGATGAAGCTACAGAAATAGTACCTGGAATTAGTTCAAAAGGATATAAAGACTTTAAAAATGATGAATGGTTTTTTAAAGTGCACTGGAAGAATGACCCAAATGTTCCAGGAATGTTACAAATAGAGTCACTAGTTCAAATGGCTGCATTATCAATTTTGTGTCTTCCGGGTAACAAAGGGAAGATAGTATATCTAATATCTGCCAATAAACTAAAGTTTGTAAAAAAAATAACACCAAACAAAAGACTTTATATAAATACTAAAATTAAGAGTTTTAAGCGAGGCGTAGCCCTAATAGAAGGCGAAGGAAGAATAGAAGAAGATTTAGCTTGCAAAGCTGAGTTTAGCTTAATATTACCAGAAGAAATAAAAAAATATAATCTAAAAAAATGCCAATAGCTTCCTCACTTTTAAATAAACCCAGGTTAGTAAAAAAACTAAAGGATTTTTACAACTATGTTCAAAAAAATGACGGTAAAGTTGGAACTAAAACAAGAGGAATTGATTTAAATTTTAATAATGCATGTAATTTAAGGTGTAAATATTGTTTCACCAACTCTCCAAAAGGAGATCATGTTAAAGAATACCTAGATATAAATGCAATTCGCAAACTTGCAGATGAAGCAGATGAATTAGGGTATTTTGAATTTGATTTACAAGGAGGTGAGTTATTACTTCAACCAAAAAAATTATTTGAGGTACTGGAAGCTATAAGACCTGAAAGATTTTATATGTATTTGACCACTAATGGATACTATTTGGACTCTGCAATGGCTAAAAAATTAGCAGATTATAAAGTAAGCCGAGTTTCTGTAAGCATAGATAGTATGGATGAAAAAATACACGACGAAATTAGAGGTAGAAAGGAGTCCTGGAGAAGAGCTATAGAAGCTCTTAAACATGTTCAAGATGCCGGAATGGATCCTTATCTAAATATTACTGTAGGCCACTATAATGCTAATACAGAACACTTTAAACAACTTTTAGATTATTCAAAAGATAAAAAGTATAAAACCTTACTCAATGTAGCAGTTCCATCAGGCATGTGGCAAAATGCTGAAAACATTATTTGCGATGATAAAGATAGAGAGTACCTAAGAAAAATAAGAAAAGAATATAAAAATTTAGTCAGAAACATTTGGAATCCTTTTGACAAAAACCATGAGAAAATATTAGGTTGTACAACAGTAAATCGAGTTTATGTAACTCCTATCGGTGATGTTCTTGTTTGCCCATATGTTCACATTAAGATTGGAAATATATTTGAACAATCACTTAAAGAAATTATAGACCACGGTTTTAGCATCAAATATTTTAGAAATCATAGCGATTTATGTCTTGCAGGTGAAGACAAGGACTTTATAAAAAGATTTATGACAAAAAGCGGTCAAACAATTTTTAAACCCGCTTTAGCGAAAGATATTTTTTCGGAAGAAGATTACGTCTAAAAATGTTATTAAAAGATAAAACAGCAGTTATTACAGGCTGTAACCGTGGTATTGGGTTATCTATTTTAGAAATCTTTTCTAAAAATGGAGCAAATGTAATAGCATGTGTGAGAAAAAAAAATGATAATTTTTTGCAACAAGTATTAAAAATTTCAGAAAAATACTCCAATAAAATTGACATAGTTGCTTTTGATTTAGAAAATGAAAAAGAAATCGATGAAGGTATTTTGAAAATAAAAGATATTACAAATCAAATTAATATCCTTGTAAACAATGCAGGAATTAATCAAATGTCGCTTTTTCAAATGACGCCGCTAAAAGTATTTAGGTCTGTGTTTGAGACTAACTTTTTTTCAATAATAAATTTGACACAAAAATTATTAAAGATTATGTCTAAGGACAATAATTCAAAAATAATAAATATTTCTTCTAATGCAGCAAGATTATCTGATGCTGGTAGATCTGCTTATGCTTCGAGTAAATCTGCTTTAATTTCATTAACAGAGGTTCTGTCAAAGGAACTCGGAAGAGTTAATATTAATGTTAATGCTATTGCTCCGGGATTAGTGAAAACAGACATGATGAAAAATACGCCTCAGAAAGTATTAGATGAAGCTTTAAAAAATACCCCTTTAAAAAAGGCTGCAGAACCAGAAGATATTGCAAAGATAGTATTATTCTTAGCATCCAATGAGTCAAATCATATCAGTGGAGAAACATTATTTGTCACTGGAGGGATGTAAATGGAGAAATCAGATATTATTAAAATTCAAAAATTCTCAAAATCTATACGAAAAAACATTATAGATATGGCTTTTTCTGCAGGTGCTAGCAGCGCTCATTTGGGAGGCGCGCTATCAATAGTTGAAATAATTTCAACTTTGTTCTGTCATGTGATGAAATATAACGATAATCCTCAATGGCCAGACAGAGATAGATTTATACTTAGCAAGGGTCATGCATGCTTAGCTTATTATTCTGCTTTGTGTGAAATAGGCTATATTTCAAAAAATGATTTGAAAACCTTCGAAAAAAATAACAGCAATCTTTTAGGCCATCCGGTCATCAACAGAGAAATTGGTATTGATTTTTCAAACGGATCTTTAGGTATGGGCCTTTCCATAGGAATAGGAGTAGCTTTGTCATTAAAAAAAAGGAAAAAAAATAATCAAGTATTTGTAATTATAGGCGATGGTGAGTGTAACGAAGGCTCCGTCTGGGAGGCCGCCATGGCTGCATCACACTTTAAACTAAATAATCTTTTGGTATTTATTGATAATAATAAATTTCAACAAACTGGTACAAATAGCCAAATAATGGACACAGGTGACTTAAAAAGAAAGTGGCAAAGTTTTGGTTGGGAGACAGTTGATTTAGATGGACATAATATTGAAGAATTAACTAATTATTTTAAATCTATAGATAAAAATCAGTTAAAACCGAAAGCCGTAATTGCAAATACTGTAAAAGGAAAAGGTTTCTCTTTTTCAGAAAATAATAATGATTGGCATCACTCCATTTTAACAAAAAAACTATATGATAAAGCATTAGAGGAACTTGAGTTAAACAAATAATGATAATCGATGAAAGAAATATAAAAATTTGGTCTACTATTGGTGCAAGAGCCACTTTTGGAATTGCAGCTTTAGAAATTGCCAAAAAAATAGATAATTTAATTGTCTGCACATGTGATGTATCAACCTCGGCTGGCCTCGATCGTTTTAGGAAAACACTTCCTGATAAATATTATGACTTGGGTATTGCGGAGCAAAATCTAATTGGAGTAGCAGCTGGTTTAGCTAGTGAGGGGTTCAACGTTATCACCACTACTTTTGCACCCTTTCAAACATTAAGATGTTGTGAACAGATCAAAGTCAATCTTGGTTACATGAAACAAAAAATATGTATGGTGGGTATAGGTAGCGGACTTGCTTTAGGGACTCTAGGTTTTACACACTGCTGTGTTGAGGATGTGGGCGTACTTCGATCAATACCAAATCTTAATATCGTGTCTCCTGCAGATTCATTGGAAACCGTAAAGGCATTAGAGGCTGCAGTAAAATCAAAAAAGTCAACTTATTTAAGACTTACAGGCTCTTCAAACAATCCAATAATTTACAACAAAGATTATGAATTCGAGATTGGAAAGTCAGTAACTTTGATAGATGGTTCTGATATTGTAATTTTCTGTGCCGGAGCAATAACTAAAAACTGTTTGATCGCCGCTGATATTTTAAAGGAAAAAAATATTTCAACTAAAGTGGTCAATATGCACACCATTAAGCCTATTGATAAAAAGATTTTAGATGAATCGCAAACTTTTAAATTAATAGTATCTGTGGAAGAGCATAATATTTTCGGAGGTCTTGGAAGCGCTATCTCAGAATATAATTCAACTTTAAAAAACTCACCAAAACAATTATTTTTGGGAGTCAAAGATGTTTATGGTAAAGGTGGTACATACGATTATTTAAAAGAAAAACATAGATTAGAACCAAAAAAGATTGTAGAAGATATTCTCAAAAACCTGAATTGATAATGAGTAACAAAGAAAAATATAAAGAAATTTTTATTAAATCTTTATCAATTGATAGTTCTAAATTTCACGAAAAATTAAAATACAAT
>MDSZ01234546.1_pt1 | contig 14409 bp, 17 predicted proteins | sample 811201 | NCBI WGS metagenome assembly MDSZ01 (sample SAMN05326647, study PRJNA326480) | marine metagenome | isolation source: seawater | place: Indian Ocean: North | collected 2010
AGACATAGCAGATAGAATATTTTCTGTTTTTTGATCTGGTAGCGATTGAAGGATATCTACAATTTCATCAAGTTCCAGATCTTCAATTATGGTAATTAGTTCTTCAGATGAAATTTCTGAGATAAGTTCTTGTTGGATTTCATCATGTAGTTCAGCAATAATTTCACCTTCATCTTGAGTTTCTACCATTGACCAAAGAAATTTTCTTTCTTTAGGGGGAAGCGACTCTAGGCTATGTGCAACTTGGGAGGGATGCATGGAAGATAACATCCTTTTAATTTGATTAATGGATGGTTCAACTTCTTGATCCTGAATTTTATCGAGGAGCTCATCAGAGGAGAAGTGATGAGGAGCTTTATCATTCATAATTTCAATTCTAACTCACCAGATTATGAATTATCTATTTCTTGAGTCAGGTAAGTTGATTTTTTTCTATATTTTGAGATTGTTCTTCGTGCTAAGTTAAAGCCTCGCTGATTCAGCATATCTGAGATTTTCTGATCACTTAACTTCCGCGGTTCTTCTTTTATTATCTTTTGGATTTCTTCCATTAATTGCATTGGCGTAACTTTTTTAGTTTTAGATACTGAATTCGCCAAAAGAGATTTCATAGAAACAGCACCCTTTGGAGTTTGTATATATTTTGATCTGAGAATTCTTGAAACTGTTGATGGGCTTATTTTTAATTTCTTGGCAAGTTCGATGTTAGTTAATGGCTTTAGTTCAGCAGATCTATCTAATAAAAAATCAGCTTGTATTTCACAAATCAAAGCGCCAACATTTTGAACGGTTTCATTTCTTTTATTGATTGCTCTTATTAACCATTTTGCATCTCCTATTTTCCCTTTTAGCTCTTTATTTGCATTATTTTTTTTATCTTTCACTAGTCTTTCTAAATCTTTATCAAGACTAATAGTTGGAAAATTATCTATTTTAAATCGTACATTAAGACTTCGATTATTGTTTGGAATAACTTCTAGATCTGGTTGGATTAAAGTAGTGGATTCAAATTCTAAACCTGGAGACAGATCACAATTTTTAATTTTTTTAAGCACACTATCAATTGAGTTTTCTGCAAACTGCAGAATTAAATCATCTTTAGCGTTTTCAAAGTTAGAGAATTTAGGGTTAAATAGAATTTGATGAGCAATCTCTAATTCTTCCGTATTAACCCCTTTCTTTTCTAACTGAATATAGATTAACTCCTTAAAATTTCTAGCGCCAATACCTGCTGGATCTAAATTTTGTACTATATTTATTAGGACATTTTTTATATGTTCAATTGAGTATTCATATTTTAAGAGCTCCTCAATATCATCAAGATCGATCTGAAGTAATCCGTTTTCTTCAAGAGATTGGATAATTGCAAATGCAATTTTTTTTTCTGCATTGCTTAACTTTATGTCTTGAAGTTGAGCTTCTAGGTGATTCTGCAGGGTAAGCTGATTAGGTAAATTCTCAATGATATTCATATCATCAATATTTTTGTTTGATATGTTTTCTAGATCTTTTCTTAAGAAAGGATTCTCATCAATTTCACTATTAATTTTATTAATTATTTCTATTCTTGATAGTTGCAGGAGATCTATTGATTTTTTTAATTGAGGCGTTATTGATAGCTGTTGATTTTGCTTAAATTCTCTAACAAGTTTTATAGACATTTCTTAAGAAAACATTCTGCCAAAATATTCTTGCTTCACATGAGAATTTTCTTTTAGTTCTTGCTCTGTACCTTTAGCAATAATCCTTCCTTCGTTTAGAATGATTGCTCGATCGCATAAGTTTAAGGTTTCTCTAACATTATGATCTGTAATCAAGATAGAAATATTTTTTTTAGAAATTTCACCTAGTAACTCTTTAATTTCTTCGACAGCAATTGGATCAATCCCTGCAAATGGTTCATCTAAGAGTATTATGTTAGGCTCGCTTATAAGAGTTCTAGCAATCTCAACTTTCCTTCTTTGTCCTCCTGACAACATTCTTCCTTTCATTTTAAGGATCTTTGTTAGATTAAAATCAGCTATTATTTTATTAACTATTTCATTCCTTTGATCTATATTTTTTTTTGATAGTTCTGCTATCCCAGAAAGATTATCTTCTACGCTAAGATCTGGAAAAATTGATGGTTCTTGGGGAAGATAACCTAATCCAAAATGTGAACGAAGATGCATGGGATCATTTGTCACCTCTCTTTCACTAATAAATACTTTTCCTTGATTTGGAAATATTAAACCAGCTGCAATATAAAAAGCTGTTGTTTTCCCAGCTCCATTTGGGCCAAGGAGGCCTACAATTTCATTTTCGCCAATAGAGAAACTAATATCTGAAAGTATTTTTTTCTTACCAATAGTTTTTTCGATATTCGTTAAGGTTAGGCGCCCGTTATTCATTAGAAGCAATTTGATATGTTATTAGGTTAGATGAGATCACATTTCCATTATTTATTAACTTTGCATTTCCAATCATGTCCATAGATTTATTTGGATAAATAATAAATACCTCTGCATTACCATTTACATTATCAGATTTGATAGACGCTGGCATGCCAGAGATTTCTAATTTTTCATCTTTAATAGTAAGCAAAGCATCAACTCCTTTTATAATAAAGTTATCTATATTTATCTTGATATTATCCTTGAACTTTAATTGGCTCATTTTTTTATTAAGAATTACCTGATCCGCTTGAATTGAAATATTTTTAAAGTTTGAATTCTCTTCTGATATCACATCTGGAAAAAAGAAAGAGTAAGAAACAATTAATACAAGTTTATAATTTTTAAACATTACTTATGTTAAATAATCCGAGCTTCAAGTAACTGATGCATAGTAATAATGCCCGCACTATTTTTATGTTTTTTGGATGGATTAACAACTAGGCTAAATATCTTATTCCTTTCCATGACTTCAGCAGCATCAATTGCTAAAGCGTTACTTTCAATACTTTTAAAATCTGAAGTCATCACATCTTTGATAGGGGTCTGATCTAAATTTATTCCATTATTCAAGCATCTCCTGAGATCTCCATCAGTAAAAATACCAACAATTTTTTTATCGCTTGAAATTAGGGTCACTCCAAGTTTTTTTTCAGTTACTACTATTAATGTATCTTTTAGAGATGTGTTCTCATCTACCATTGGAGCCTTATCATTCATTACTGCTAAATCTTGAACCAATGTTGTAAGTTTTTTTCCCAATTGACCAGCAGGATGAGATTTTGCAAAATCATCCTTACTAAAGCCACGCGCTTCTAACAAAGCAATTGCTAAGGCGTCTCCAAATACTAAAGCAATTGTAGTTGAAGATGTTGGGGCTAGATCTAATGGACAAGCCTCCTCGTTAGCATTTATTGTTAAGCTAATTTTTCCAGCTTTTGCAATAGTAGATTTTTTGTTATTTGTTAGAGTGAATATGTTTGAAGTTGAGCGTTTTAATGCAGGTAAAATATTAATAATTTCTTTTGTTTCTCCAGAATTTGAGAGAATTAAAATAGAATCTTCTTTGTTAATCATCCCCAAATCACCATGAGCAGCTTCTGTTGGATGTATAAAAAATGATGAAGTCCCAGTACTTGATAAGGTTGCAGATATTTTTTGGGCTATATGACCAGATTTTCCAATACCCATTAGAATCAATTTTCCTTTGATTGTAATGATCTCAGAGCAAAGATTTTCAAAATCAGGTTTGATTTGTTTGGTTAAACTCATTACTGCATTTGCCTCGATTTCAATAACTTTCTTAGCAGAGTTAATAAAATTCATATCTTTCATATTTAATTTATAGTTTTTTACTAATGTTATAATACCTTCATGAATGCTACTTTGAAATCTATTGCTATTTTTATTGGATTACTCTTGTTTCAAAGTAATCTATTTAGTGAATCTAATCCTCATAAGTTTATTGATTTACAAGCGCAAAAAATGGTTTCAATTATCAGAAATAATCAGGAGCTTTATGAAGAAGATCCTCAGTTATTTAAAGATAAAATTAATGTTGTTTTTGAACCAATGGTTGATTTCAGGAGAGTGGGTGCAAGTGTCATGGGAAAGAAATATTATCTTGCTGCTTCAAAATCACAAAGGATTGAGTTTATTGAATCTTTTAGAACTTCATTATTGGATACATATTCTTCAACATTAGCTCAATGGGGTGATCAAAGAATTGTCACCATTTTTCCTGCTGTTTCGATAGGTCCAGATGCAAGCAATATAGATTTTTCAGAGTTTAAAAAGACTGAGGATGTCCAACAAGAATTAATTACGGCAACTAATATATACCCAATAACTTATAAAGTTAGAAAAGATAAAGATGGGAAATGGTTAATTATTAATATTATCGTGAATGGAGTAAATTTAGGCTTAACTTTTAGAAATCAATTCCAAGCTCTAGGAAAAGAGCATAATGGAAATATTGATGAAATAATTAAGCATTGGACTTCAAACGCTAATCTTGATTCATAGAAACATAATAAATATAAATGGATATAACAAAATTTCTTCAATCAAGATTTCCTGAAGCTGAAGTATCTTTAGATGGAGAGAATTGCAATTCAAAAGTGCTAATTATCAGTAGGCAATTTGAAGGTTTAACCACCATTAAGAGACATAAGTTAGTATTGAATGTTTTAAAAGAGCATTTTAAGTCTGGTGAGTTGCATGCATTAAGCTTAAATACAAAAACTCCTTCAGAAATTAGTTAGATATGGAAAAGTTAAAGATTGTAGGAGGCAATAAACTTTCAGGTTCTATTTCTTGTTCAGGAGCAAAAAATGCAGCCTTGCCAATGTTGGCAGCAACAATATTAAGTGATAAGCCTGTAACTTTTAAAAATTTACCTTACCTTCAAGATATTACAACTATGTTTGAAATTCTAGGTTCCATGGGGGCAGATATAATCCTTAATGAGAGTATGGATTTTATAATCTCTACCTCCAAACTTAATGAATTTGAAGCTCGTTATGAGCTAGTTAAAACAATGCGAGCTTCTATTTTAGTACTAGGTTCTCTTGTTGCTCGATATGGATTTGCTAGGATCGCTCTTCCAGGGGGGTGTGCCATAGGAACAAGACCTGTTGATTTTCATTTAGATGCATTAGAAAAACTTGGAGCAAAAATTGAATTAAATAATGGATATATCGAGGCAAGTTCAAAAGGCTTAGTTGGATGTGAAATTAATTTTCCAGGAGTTTCAGTAACAGGAACGGAAAATATTATGATGGCCGCAGTGCTCGCAACTGGCCAAACGATTCTTAGAAATGTTGCAAAAGAGCCTGAAGTAGAGGATTTAGCAAATTTTCTAAATTCTATGGGAGCAAAGATCAGAGGAGCTGGAACTGATGAAATTATTATTGATGGTGTTAAAGATCTAACAGGCACTGAATTTTCAATTCCTGCTGATAGGATTGAAGCTGGTACTTATTTAATAGCAGCAGCTTTAACAGGTGGAAATGTAACCATCTCAAATGTTGAAGCTTCTCGTATGAATAATATTCTTGATAAATTAAAACTTAGCGGCGCCTCAATTATGATTGGTAAAAATAATGTTCAATTAAGTATGAAAGATAATAAAATTTTACCAGTGGATATTTCTACAGCTCCATTTCCAGGATTCCCCACTGATATGCAAGCACAATTTACAGTCTTAAATGCATTATCTAATGGCTCATCAGTTGTCACAGAAAATGTCTTTGAAAATCGTTTTATGCATGTCCAGGAATTAAAAAGGATGGGTTGTGATATCACCGTTAAAGGAAGCAATGCATTTGTTAAGGGAGTGAGTGCGCTTAATGGAGCTCCAGTTATGGCAACTGATCTTAGAGCTTCTGCTAGTTTAATTTTGGCAGGATTATGCGCTCAAGGTGAGACAATAGTAGATCGTATTTATCATATAGATAGGGGATATGAGAGGATTGAAGAGAAGCTATCTTATTTAGGCGCAAATATAACTAGACTTCCAAATTAGTTAGGAATAGCCTTTGTGGTCACTGTAAAAGTCTTCACACTAGAGTCTTGTAATATTTGCAAATTAATTTCATCTCCAGGAAAGGAGTTATTTAATGCTCCAGTTAAATTTTCCCATGTAGGAGGCTTATCATTTATAGATAAGATTATTGCCCCCTGATTTATCTCTCCACTATTAAAAAGAGGACCGTAATCTTTAAGCTCTAATATCTCAAGTCCATAAGTTACTTTTTTATTTAATAAAAACCTCTTAAATTTAACTCTGAAATCTCCAATCCATGATCGCTTTACTGACCCATATTGAATAATTTCAGAAGCAACTTCTATCATTTTATTAGCCGGAAGAGCAAAACCAATTCCTGCATACGAGCCAGTTTTTGAAAAAATCTTAGTATTCATACCTATAAGATTTCCCTTATGATTTATTAAAGCTCCTCCTGAATTTCCTGGATTAATAGCAGCATCAGTTTGAATTAGTTCAAGATAAGGGTTTCCATAATCTCTTCCTGTTGCACTAATGATACCGCTTGTAAAAGTTTTTCCTAAACCAAATGCATTTCCTATTGCAATTACTTGATCGCCTATTTGAACGGATGAGCTATTTGAAACTTCAATTGGTTTCAAAGCATCCATCGCGCTAATTTTAATAACTGCAAGATCAGATCTTTCATCAAATCCTATTAAAGTAGCTGGGTAAACTTGACCATCATCTAGCTCAACCTCAACGAGGGTTGTTCCTCTTATCACATGAAGGTTGGTGATAATATATCCGTCATTAGAAATGATAATTCCAGAACCAATAATATCTTGCCTGGGCCTTCCATCAAATAATCTGGTTTCGCTATCTCCTTTAGAGCTTATATTTATAACAGAAGGTGATGCTTTTGAAATTGCTTCTACATAACCATTTTCATTCGACATATTTGTATAAAGATATGTCAGAATACCCACTAAGATAAGAAAATTTATTCTTGAAAGCTTATTATTAAAAAATCTCATATACACATTAAATCAATATTATGAAGGATATAGAAGTTGTAGTTGAGAATTTATCTCTCAAAGGTATAAAACTTGATAATGCTCAACTTTCATTCTTGCAAGAATTTGTAAACTTAGATTCACAATATAAACCCCCATCATTTTTTTCTACAAATATTTCAATTGGTAATTTATATCTTTGGGGTCCGGTTGGGAGAGGTAAAACATTGTTACTTCAAGCTATCAATGATTCTTATTTTCCTGATTCAGGCCGATTTCATTTTATTGAATTTATGCAGCTTGTTCATAGGAAACTATCTGATTTTTCAGGAAACAGTGACCCACTCTTAAAAGTTGTGAACAGCCTTACTAAGAAGTATAGAATTATATTTATAGATGAATTTCAGATTGAAGACATTGCTGATGCAATGATTATAGGCACTTTAATTGAATTAATATCAAAAAATGGCACAAGATTATTACTTTCATCTAATTCACATCCAGATGGTTTATATAAAGATGGTCTTCAGAGAAGTAAATTTGTAAAAACCATCGATTTTATAAAAAAGTATTTTTTAATTCACAATCTCGTTGGTAAAAAAGACTATAGACTTAGAGAAATTACTCTTTTTGATAGTTCTACTGAAGATGGAAATAGCGATCCGAGTGTGAAGGAATTTCTTGAAAGAACTTTCAGCATTGAAATCACTAACCAATCGAATTTTTTAGTAAGTGGTAGGAAATTTAATTGTTTAGGTTGTTCAGATAAAATTTTATGGCTTTCTTTTGATAATTTTTTTTCACTCCCATGCTCAAGTAAAGATTTTATTGCGATTGTTAATAAATTTGAATGGGTATTTATAAATAATTTTCATGTATGCAATGACGATCATATAGATAAAATTAGAAGGTTTATTAGTTTTATTGATATTGCTTATCAAGAAAAACAAAAGCTAAAATTTTTTTATGAGCCAGATTTACTAAATAATTTGTATTCTGGAGACCAGCTACATCATTTGTGGGTTAGGACTGAAAGTAGGCTTCATCAAATAACAACAACAAAATATCTTCAAAATTTAGAGAAAAACTATACTAAATGAATTAAAATATTGATTAAATAGCGCGTAAACATTAACATTCGCATCTAATTTTTTCTTTAAACATATAAAGTAATGAAAACTCTTTCACTCAGAAAAGAAGACGCTAAGCATGATTGGTATGTTGTTGATGCTTCTGACAAAGTTTTAGGGCGTCTTGCTACAAAAATAGCTGATCGTATTAGAGGTAAGGACAAGCCTACCTTTACACCCCATACAGATGGAGGAGACTATGTGGTAGTCATCAATGCAGAAAAAATTCAAGTGACTGGAAAAAAGTACGATGAAAAAAAATATCATACTCATTCATTATATCCTGGCGGATTAAAGACTAAAGTCTTCAAAGATATTATTGAGACTAAACCTGAATATATTTTAGGCGAGGCCGTAAAGGGAATGCTTCCAAAAAATAAACTTGGAAAGCAGATATTCAAAAAACTTAAAATCTATAAGGGTGAAAATCACCCTCATGAATCACAAGAACCTCAAATTTGGGAACCAAAACTATGAGTGCAGCTATTCATTACGCAACTGGCAGAAGGAAAACTTCATCAGCCCGAGTATATCTTTCTAAAGGCAAGGGAAAAATATTAGTTAATAACAAAGAGTTATCTCACTATTTCGGCAGGCAGGTTGCTCAAATGCTAGTTATGCAGCCCTTAAAATTAACTGAATTAGATGAAAAAGTAGATATTAAAGCTATGGTTAAAGGTGGTGGAAGTTTTGGTCAAGCAGGCGCAATTAGGCATGGTATTTCAAGAGCCTTGCTTGAATTTGATGAGTCTTTAAGGCCACAATTAAAATCCGCTGGATTTCTTACCAGGGATGATAGAAAAGTAGAAAGAAAGAAACCGGGATTAAAGAAAGCAAGAAAAAGCTCTCAATTTTCTAAACGTTAATTTCTATTCTATGGAAGAAAAAATTACCACGCGAAGAAAAGTACTTATAGGCATGACTGCTGCAATAGGTGCAGCTGGTGCTTCATTTGCGGTTGTTCCTTTTGTAGCTTCATGGAATCCAAGTGCAAAAGCAAAGGCTGTTGGTGGTCCAGTAAAAGTTGATGTTTCAAAAATGCAGGTCGGTCAAAAAATCCAAGTATCTTGGAGAAAACAACCTGTATTTGTTATTCGCCATAGCAAGGAAACTTTAGAAAACCTTCTTAAAGTAGAGCCTAAGTTAGATGACCCTAATTCGCTTAAAATTGATGAACCATATAGAGACATTAATCCAACTAGATCGACCTCAACAGAATACACTGTCATAGCTGGCGTTTGCACTCATCTTGGATGCGCACCAAAATATTATCCTGAGATGGAATCACAACCCTGGGACGAATCATGGGTTGGAGGATTTTTTTGCCCGTGTCATGGTTCAATGTTTGATATTGTTGGAAGAGTATTTAAAGGGGTGCCAGCTCCAACTAACTTAAAGGTTCCACCACATTATTTTGATGGAAGTATTTTAACAATAGGTGAGGAAAGAGGCACTGCATAATGACCAAGAAGACATCAAGATTGTTTAATTGGATTAATAATCGGTTGCCGATTGTTAATACATTCGAGCGTCATTTATCAAAGCATCCAGTTCCTAAAAAAGTGAATTTTTGGTATATGTTTGGCGCTTTGGCATCAGTGGTTTTGATTATTCAGATTATTTCGGGTATTTGGTTAATGTTCGGATATGAAAATACTGAAGAAGGCGCTTTTGCTTCCGTTGAATATATTATGAGAGATATTGAATATGGTTGGATTATTCGATACATGCATACTACTGGAGCTTCAATGTTTTTTGCTGTTGTGTATCTTCATATGTTTAGAGGGTTATTGTATGGTTCGTACCATAAACCAAGAGAATTGGTTTGGATATTTGGTATGACTATATATCTTGTAATGATGGCAGAAGGTTTCTTAGGTTATGTTTTGCCTTATGGTCAAATGTCATATTGGGGTGCTCAAGTAATCATTTCGTTATTTGGAGCAATACCATACATTGGAGAGTCATTGGAAATATGGATTAGAGGTGATTATTATATTTCTGGTGCAACTATCTCAAGATTCTTTGCATTGCATGTAGTAGCCTTACCTTTAATACTAATTGCTCTAGTTTTTATGCATTTAGTTGCTTTACATGAAGTGGGGGCAGGTAACCCTGAAGGTGTCGATATTGAAAAGTATTTGGATAAAGATGGGGTGCCATTAGATAGCGTTCCATTTTTCCCTTACAAAGTATTAAATGCTTTGGTGGCAATTGGAATATTTGGCATTGTCTTTTCAATCATTATGTTTTTCTTCCCTGAAGGCGGCGGTTATATGCTGGAGTTAGCAAATTTTGAAGAAGCAAATCCTTTAAGCACTCCTGAGCATATTGCTCCAGTGTGGTATTACTCTCCTTATTACGCAATGTTAAGGGCGGTGCCGGATAAATTGGGTGGCTTGGTAGTTATGGGTGCCGCTATAGCTATTTTATTTATAGTGCCATGGCTTGATAGAAGCAAAGTAGCTTCTATAAGATACAAAGGCATATTAAGTAAAATTGCAATGACTCTTTTCGTTATGAGTTGGTTGATGTTGGCATGGTTGGGCACAGTTCCTGTGACAGCATTGAGGACCACGCTTAGTATTATAGGAACTGTAATTTATTTTGCTTTTTTTCTTTTAATGCCTATCTACACTTCAATAGAAAAAACTAAACCTGTACCAGATAGATTATGAAAAAGTTAATTTTGATAATTCTCTTATTTTTCAGTTCTCAAGCAGTTTATTCAGCTAGCGGTGCACCATGTGGTGATTATGGTGAATGTGATGATTTTAGACCTGAGCTAAATAACATAGAATCGTTGCAGTTAGGAACCCTTACATTTATTAATCATTGTTATGGATGCCATTCATTAAAATATTCTCGTTGGGGCAGAATTGCAAAAGACTTAGATATTCCAGATGAAATATTTACCAACAATTTGGTTTTTGGTAATGATATAAAGCTTGGAGATAGAATGACTGGGTCAATGAAATTAGCAGATTCTGAGTCTTGGTTTGGTATTGCTCCACCTGATCTTACTCTTGTAACAAGATTACATGGGTCTGATTGGGTTTATACTTACCTTAGGACTTTCTATGAAGACTCATCAAAGCCATATGGTGTAAATAATTTAGTTTATCCAGGTGCTGCCATGCCAAATGTATTAGCAGAATTGCAAGGCCAGCAAATCTTGTCCTGCAAAGATGTGCCTGTTATTGCAAGCAATGGAGGCGTTCGTAGGGATGAATTTGGAAATGATATTACAGAAGAGAAGTGTGGCTATTTAAAAACTATTGAGGGATCTGGTACATTATCTGAAGAAGAGTTCGATGAGCTGATATTTAACCTTGTAAATTTTATGACATATATTGGCGAACCCAGTAGAGCAGATAGAGAGAGAATGGGATGGTATGTAATATTATTTTTTATAGTATTTACAGCTTTTTCTTATCTTCTTTTCAAGGAATATCAAAAAGATTATCACTAAAATTTAACTAATAACAAAGAGGAAATATGATTTTATATTCTGACAAAGACGACCACTATAGCCATAGAGTAAGGATTGTCCTTGCTGAAAAAGATATTGCTTGTGAAATTAGAGAAACCTCTAATGAGGAGGCTCCTGAGGAGGTCCTAGCACTTAATCCATATCATACTTTACCTATTTTAGCAGATAGAGATCTTGGTTTATATGATGCTGGAGTTATGCTTGAATATCTTGACGAACGCTTTCCTCATCCTCCATTACTGCCTGTTTATCCAGTCTCGAGGGCTAATAGCAGAACACTAATGCTGAGGATTGATAAAGAATGGTGCCCTTTAGTAGATACATTAATTGCTAAAGAGCTTTCAGAGAAAGAATTATTGATTGTAAGAGAAGAATTGCTAAATGAAATTAGTACAGTTGCACCAACTTTTAAAGAATTTGATTTCTTTATGAGTGAAGATTTTTCATTAATTGATTGTTATTTAGCTCCAATTTTATGGAGATTACCTTCGCTAGGAATTAATCTCCCCTTAAATAGACATTTAAAACCTTTATTGGATTATCAAACTAAAATTTTTGCTAGACCGAGTTTTCAGGATAGCCTTTCTTTGATTGAAAGAGACCTAAGAGACCCTGTAGACTAAGACGAAAATAGATCCGCGCTGATTTCTTTTAATGGAATCTCCCTGATAACACATGAATTAGATTTATAGAAAATAGTCCCTGTTGTACTATTAATTTTTGCAGACTGAACTCCAGATTGTTTTAAGATTTGAATTAATAACCAATCATTTAATATTCCTAGTTCCAAAAAGTTATCAAGAGATATAGAGCTATCTTTTTTAATTTTATCTGATAAAAGAACCGATATATTGGCAAAGGAGTCTTCATAATCTAGCAATTGAAGAGGATTGTTTATTTCCTCCAAGGAAGAAACAAAGTTTATATACTTAAATTTATTACCCCCATGATATCTAAGAGCTGGAATCATTGCTCTGTATTCCTGAGGTTTAACAAAAAGTACAATTTGTTGAAAATCAGACCTTGAGCGTGGTTTAAATTTTAAATTTTGATTTGGATTTAAACTAGATATTTTTTTAAATCTTTCTTCACTTGAGCTTATTCCTAAGGCTTTAGAAGAAAATTCCTGAAAGTTGGTGGAATTATATTTTAATTTAGCAAGGTTGGAATTGTTTAATTTTAAGGCTTGCAGAAAAGATTCATACTCTTCTGAATAAATTACCAATGTTGAATCATTGTTTTTATTGATTTCATTATTAATTGATAGAATAGATTCATCATAGAGGCTAGAACAAAATCCATTGATTTTATTTGATAGTAAATTTTCTGGAAAAGGGTTTTTCTCTGTATTAACCCATGAAATATTTATAGGAAGGTTTGATTGATAGATTAATCTTATTAACTCTAAAGAGTATTTTTGATTAGGATTAAGTTTGATAAAGAATTTATCTTTGTTAAGAATTTTTTGATAATTTTTTTTTACTAACTTTGCTTCTCTTAATTGATCTTGATTTAGATTGCCATTTTCAATGGCTTGTTGAATTATTTCTAAGTCATTAACAAAGTAACTTTGGTAGCTATATATTTCTTGAAAGTCTTTATCCTCAATAGCTACTTGAGATCTTGCTAAATTTTTTTGCAAATTATTAGATGTTACAGAGCAAGATGCTAAGATAATTAATGCTAGAAAACTAGTTGCAATTTTATTTTTTTTAGAATTCATTAATTTAATTTTATGCTTTATCTGATCTGCACTCCAATAGGTAATTTAAATGATTTCTCACTGAGGTCAATTAATACTTTAAAGGAAGTGGATAAGATCTTTGCAGAAGATACTAGGGTAGCTGCAAAACTATTAAATCATTTCGATATTCAAAAGCAAGCGACATCATTTCATGAACATAATGAGAAAACAGTAAGTTCTGAAATAATTAAATTAATTAAAGATGGAAAGACTATTGCGCTTTTATCTGATGCTGGAGCTCCTTTAATTTCTGATCCAGGGTATCCTTTGATTCAAGAATGTATTAAGGAAAGTATTTCTTTTACTGTTCTTCCTGGACCTTCAGCTGTTATAAATGCTGTAATTTTATCAGGTTTACCTTCGGATAAATTTTCATTTCATGGATTTTTACCCAAACAACATAAAGCAAAAATTAAGATTGCTACAAAACTTAAGACTAGTAACATAACACATGTTTTTTTTGAATCAGCTAAAAGAATATGTAATACCATTGAAATATTTTCTGAGGTTCTTAGTTTAGATTCGCAGATTGTAATTTGTAGAGAAATGACCAAAGAATTTGAGTCTATTTATAGAGGTACTTTAGAAGAAATTTTAATTCTTATTAAAGCAAATAAGATTAAATTATTAGGCGAATTTGTATTACTTATACACCCTGGAACATCTAATGGTAAAGATTATGATTTAGATGAAGATTTTTGTAGATCTTTTCTTGATTATCTATCCCCCACAGATGCATCTAAGCTGATAGCTAGAATTACTAATTCTTCAAAACAGGATGTTTATAAATTCCTTACAGAAATTTCTAAATAATTCTAAAAGGTATTAGAATGCAGTTGAGTTGATCGGATGGCTGCTAGCAATTTGCTAGAGGAAAGTCCGGACTTCATAGAGTAGAGTGCCAGGTAACTCCTGGGGGGCGTGAGCCTACGGCAAGTGCAACAGAAATTATACCGCCAAGAAGTTGGTAAGGGTGAAATGGTAGGGTAAGAGCCTACCGCGTATTTGGTAACAAATTCGGCAGTGCAAACCCCACTTTGAAGCAAAACCAAATAGGAATCCGTTTAGGTTACTCGCTTAGGATTCGGGTAGGTTGCTTGAGCAATG
>MDSZ01196849.1_pt1 | contig 14408 bp, 32 predicted proteins | sample 811201 | NCBI WGS metagenome assembly MDSZ01 (sample SAMN05326647, study PRJNA326480) | marine metagenome | isolation source: seawater | place: Indian Ocean: North | collected 2010
ACACAGATATATAACAAACTCCCCCGTCATTCCAGTGAACTTCTACTTTGGTTCCATCAAAGGTTAGTTTTCGAGTGATGATGCCGATATAGCCGTAATAATGTCTTACTAAATCGCCTACTTTCATAAGCACCTCTTGTTTGGGTTTCAAATATACTACGACTAAAGATTATACTTTATTCATTTTTTTTTGAAGCACAGCTTAAAATTTTTAAATAACTTGGTATAACCACCATAGACTCATTATTATCAAGCCATATCACATGGCATTTACCCCAATACTCCCATGATATAAGTTTAGAAGATTCAGGATACATACACACTACGATCCCCACTCTTCCCTCGTTTAACTCGACTCCTTCAACTAAATCACCTGCTCTCACAAATAACCTCCATAAACTCCCCTATCTCACAAAAGAAATGCCAACCTTCGTTACCATCATTCCATTGTACCCAAAAGGAATCTCCCGATCCTTCCTTTATATCAAAGTTATGTCGTGGTGGATCAGTAGGGCATTGTCCCCCAAGACGACTATAGATCGTCCTAAAGACAAAATAATGCTCCCTAAATGTACCTTCCGGCATACGTCCGAGCCTTGTCACTAAGCCAATAGTTCCGTCAGTATGGCGAACTAAACAGCCCTCCTTTATCATTCTATTGCTCCCTTACTTATAAGTTCCCATTTATATGTTGTTTCATTCTCGCTAAGAGTCATGCACCTTATATCTGAGTATGGATGCTCTCCAACGATAATAAGGTGATACTCGTCATAATCGTATGGCTGTAAGGTGTTGGGATCACATGCCTGTCTCTTAGCACTGACAAGCCATGTACCCCATTCATGCCATTCTGGTGGGATCTCTTTGATTATAGCTTCTTTGTGTGCCTTGCGTTGTTCATAAGGCATGTTGCTAACAATACCGTCACATGTAAGAGCATTTTCAAAGTCAATCCAACCTTGCATACTTGGGCTCCTATCAATCCAGAGATTAACCAAATCACCTACTTTCATGATATTACCTCCAGATCCGACACTAACTGATCGAAAATATAATCGCCTATTGCCACACGACAGATTTTCGTCCTACCGAACCCGTATCGAAAGTCCAGAAGAATAGCTACCTCTCCGTTTGTCCAGTGTCTTGCTCTAACTAAATCACCTACTTTCACTGATCACCTCCAGTTCATCGATAGACTCCAAATGAACCGATTTCTTCTCGTTGTTCCATCTTACTCTGGCACAAAGTATAGGGTTGATATGCCTGACAGTCCTTGGATCGTATGTCAGTTCAACGACTACACCAGTAGTCTTTGGCGTTTTCCAGTTTATATCCTTGGTATATGTAACCAAGTCTCCTACCTTAATATCTTTACTCATTTTTCATTCTCCTTGTAAATATACTACGATTGTCTTTTATTTTTATTCATATTTTATTAATAAATCTTTAAAGATCCATTCCGTCTGTTGCTTCCAAAGCCACCTTACCCTGACATGCCCTTCCTCCATCTCTAAGATTATAGCTGGCTCGTCAGCATCTGGAAAAACCATCCATGGGTTCATTTTAATCCATGGGTTTTTCCTCTTCACCAGACTCCCCACCTTCACTTATCACCTCCAGTTCTGATACATAAAGTTTGTTGATCTCTCCATCGCTCCAAGCTACCAAAACCATGTGTTCCCATGGGTTTGTTGTTGCAACCTCCTCCAAGATTTTGATAACAATGCCATACATCTCGTCATGATCATAGAACATGTCCGAATCTAACTTTACCAAGCTACCGACTTTCACTCATTATCTCCAAAAATCTCTCATGTATTGTGCAAGATTCCCCATTATTCCAGTGAACCCAATAATGTTTATGCCACTTATCACTTCTTATCTTTGTAATGATTCCTATCTGAAGATGGCTATTTTGAACCAAATCTCCTATTTTAAACTTACGCTTCACTTATCACCTCATATATAAAGTCCAGTCCGCTTATTTTCATTATTGAGTCTCCGATTAAGAATCTTTGCCTCTTTGGGCTTGCATACTCTTGTCGCCATTCTCCAAGGTATATGCCCAGTTCGTACGAAGCAGCACCATGTTTTGGATATATCTTAACCAAGTCGCCAACTTTCATGCTGGCTTTCCATCTTTGTCCGTTATCTCGACATCGCTTATGCCATGCTTCATCAATATCTTATATATCTGATCAAACAAAATCTCCTCATTGTGAGTGCCATTCTTATACTCTCTAAGAGTAATCCCCTTGAGAGGATACTTCTTTTTAGTTTCTTTGTCTTGTATATAAAGTTTCATGTTTCTCTCCTTGTGAATAGTATACGAACCAGTTGTTTATTTATTCATTTTTAATATGAGTTCAATCAACTCTTTCTTACTCATTGCAGTTATTTGCTTGCGGTTTACATCAACTTTTTGCTTTGGCTCGTAAGTTTTCTTATAGCCCTGCTCAATCATCTTATCTGCTACCTTCATTCTCTTCTCTGCAATGGCTACGTACTCTTCTGACATGTCTATGCCGAGCCAATCTCTGCCATTGATAGCAGCCATCTTTGTAGTTGTACCAGCCCCAACAAAAGGATCGACAACAAAGTCTCCTTCTTTTGTCCATGTCATGATGTGATCTTCAACTAAAGATTCTGGGAACATAGCTGGATGTTTAAAGGCAAAGTCATCTTTGGTTGTGTAAGACTTGCCTGTGTTGTACTTCCAGACATTATGACGAGGGGAGAAGTCAGGCGTTGGCTTCCTATTCTTTGATTGTACCAACTCTCCATCTTTATTCCGATTCGTAGACTTCCCAAATGCTGTGTATCCACTCCATTTATTGGGCTTATCACATATAAGATTTGCTGTCTTTGGCTTCCCTTTACTAAAGACGAACATGTACTCAAAGACTTGTGAGTATCTATTCCCTGTGCGTCTTGCCGGAAACGCAGATCCATTCTTTTCATAGATCATTGTGTCATGTATTCTCAAGCCTAACTCTTGAAAGAAGATGGCTTGCCTAAAGGAGGAGCCTGACTCCGATCCTTTAAGGACAGCATCTCCAACAATCCAAACGATAACTCCTCCTTGCTTGAGTTTCCTATACATTTGTCTGGCTATATCTTCAAAGGGAAATGAATACCCTTGATAGTCTCGCAAGTTATCGTATGGTGGTGATGTAATAAAGGCATCTACTGATTCGTCTTGCAGATCTGCCAGAACATCTGCACAGTTTCCTAAAATGATTTTGTTTTTCATATATCCTCCATGAATATATTACGTTTGGGTTTCATTTTTATTCATTTTTTTACAATGAGTTACGCCATAAGACGGAACTCCTTTTGGAACCTCGCCTTCCAGTATTCCGCCATGCTTATCGATCAAAACACACACTATGTCTGATGGGACATAAGGATATACTGTGCGTGTGGCAGGTACAGGCTCAGTAGGGCAGTAGCCCTCTGCAAAGCGTGGGTATATAAGACTATCTTCACGATTTGGATAGCCTATTTCTACCTCCGAATAATAATCCGCATCTGTTTCTCTTGGCTGACAGTAGGCATATTCATTTGCCTGACATGAAAAGGAGAATCCATCTTTACAAACTATCCTCCTGTTCATATAATGGCTGGAGTGCATCTTATTCCTCCTTCTTTTTAGATTTCTTTTTGGAAGAGTTGATCATATCAACAACCCATGACTCGCCATTCTGCTCAAAATCAGCCAAGTACTCATTCTGAAGCATCAGACACTTCTGCCCTTTCATGACATGGTTCTTTAGTTTATATCCGGGGATAATAAACTTCTTACCTATACTATACTTTGATAGTTTGCCAGTACTGGTTGTGATCATACAGACTGCGTAGGGTACAGACTTGAGTCTGTATCTCTTTTCGCCAGTAGCCTTGTCTTTGAACCACTTTTTGAACTTTCTAAACTGTATTTCTGTTACAAGAGCCGAGAGATTTCCCTCGTCTATATTAATAGTTACCAAATCTTCTTTTTTAACGTAAGCCATTTTCCCTCCGTTTGTTGTTGCTTGTATCTATACTACGTTCATCGTTTAAATATTATTCATTTTATTTTAAAATGTTTTAACCATGCAATGTTAATGACGGCAAACTCGCTATTTGCCAGCCACACAATGGAGGCAGAGTTATTGCTGCGTACATATACCACAACACCAACTCTGCCCTTATTGCCTGAGTACGTGCCTGTAACCAAATCCCCTACCTTTATTAAGTCATTTTTTGATTCCATTACTCCATAGCCTGTTTGTCTTGGCAGTACGCTCTGATTTTAAATCATGTTGCACACACTTAGCCCACACTCTCGCTCTCTCTGTATTCACAGAGCCCAAGCAAATCATTGGCTTGTATGAGGTAGCATTTGCTATCCGTACTTTGCCAGTAGTCCGAGAGTTACTGCTTGTTGCTTGTCCCTTCCACTCAATGATAGCGGAGCCATCTTTAAGAGGGCTTGTGACAGAAAAGTGACAAGACTTGAAAAACCCATACAAAGATCCTGAACCCAACTTAATGTCTGTGTTCAAGGCGTACTGAATGAGTACGTAGAAGGGAACCTTTCCAGCATTATGTGAATGAGTAGAGCCCGTCCAGCCATTTGTAGACTGGGTAGTCTTTACCTCAAATGCCAGCACAACTCGCCCTCTCTTCTTTCTAACAGCCACATCATATCTACCATTTATCCCTGCAACATCAACAGTCTTAGGAATAATCTTGTAGTTGTAGTTGTCTTGCAAAACCTTTGCGATTGCATATTCAAAATCGTGACAGACTCTTACTGTAGTTTGGCTTGTTCTTTGTGCTGGATCGTCCTCTGCCAACTCAGCCCACTCCTTGACAGTCTTAGCACCGCCTAAATAGTAAAGAGAAAAGAAGTGATGTCCAGCAACTTGCTCTACCATATCGAGAACTTGTAATGCGAACTTCTTTGTTCTCATAATCTTTAATATTTCTTTCTGTGTTCTCTTCAACATGTTTAACCTCTGGTTTAAGTTTGTGTCTTGTTTGTCAGACACTATGAATACGATTCAGGTTTTACTTTATTCAAAATAAAATATAAATTTCAAAAGAAATAGGATCAATGTGCATTATGGAAAGGCTGCTTGGATCAAAATTATGCACATCAAACTCATAGCATACAAACTCTTTTGGATATTCTGAAAGATGGTTTGATTCTATTATTAAAGGGTGTGGTGTCTTAACATACCAATAAACCTCCGATATGATTCCGTACTCCCATGGATTCTCTTCTGAATCTAACATGTAATCCAGTATCGTTCCTCTGTTCCATCTATATTTTATTAATGCACCTTTTTCTAACGTGCCTTTCTTGAAATAACTGCCTATATTATCAAGCGTTATTCTCGTAAACTTACCATCGCCCATAATTCAATCTTCTATTATGATTGAGCCAATCATCTCTTTGCTAAAAAGGGCTTCCCATGCTTCCTTTTGTAATCTTCTACTTTCTTCTTTCTCTTCTTCTGAGCAGTCCATGTCCTCTATCAATTCATCCGTTGCTATCATATTCTCGACTAACTCCAACCAAGCATTGCGTATGTTGCATTTCTCCTTTGAGATCTCCAAATCCCTCAATCTCTTTTGCCATGGCAATGTCGTATAATCTCTTTTAGTCATCATAAAAATCTCCTGTAAACTGTTCAAAGATATAATTCATTTGATGATCAATGTACATATAATTTCCCTTGTCCGTAACAAGATCCATAAAAAGATGTTCATAGTCATCCTTTGTGATTCCATCAAAAATCTCAACACAGTCACGATCAAATCCAGCATCTGATATAGATTCCCAGCCTTCTGGATAGTCAAGATTGTCGCTCTCGGAGACAACCTTCCATCGATGTATGTAAGATTTAGATTCGTTAATCACCTGTTCGAGTGTGATTTCTCTGTATATACATGGGTTGGACATCAAGATTAATCTAAATGCCTTTTTGTTATCACTAACCCAGTTTAAATTATCCCAATCAATAGACGTAAGTGTCCATGGGCTTTTCAGATTTTCTGTCTTGGAGACATAGGTTTCGTTAGCCATTATTGTGCCAATCCCTATACCTCTGTTCTTTAATTCAAATAGGACGTTCTTCCTCCACTCTGAATTAATTTTTTTGAGTTTGGATATTGCTCTCCTCTTTTCGGCACACGTACGTACATTGTGCCCCTCTTCTCCACAGTAAGAGCATGCTCTTCTTTTGTTGGCATTGATGCTTGACTTTCTACTATAGTTAGATTTAAAGGAATCATATTCTACAACATCAGGGTGATTGCTCCCAAACTCAGTTCTAAGTTTGTCAACCTCCTCTTTATAAACAGTACATGTCACTGAGTTGTGTCCCAGTCTTTTACAAAAGCTACATTTTACTGTTTTCTTATTATTTCCCATAACTAACCACCGGGTGGGGCGGACTTTGATCTCTTAAAGTCTTTCACCTTCTTCGCTCCTTTAACTAAGTAGTTGTTTGCACCCATACCTAACAATCTTCTCTTCATTGTAGGGTGAACTCGCTTCAGGATTCTCTGGTATGGCTCAGTTGCATACTTGCCTTTCGGGTATCTAAATTTTTTAGCTTCTTCCAAATCATCGCATCGAGTCGGATCGATCACTTGAACAAAATCAAACTTCAAATCTGGGAATTGATACTCCAGCGGAATCATGCTCTGGATGTTTGCAACATTGTCCTCGAATACTGTTATACTCTTTGTAATGCTGAATCGTTTAATTAATTTTTTTAGCCATCCGGCTTTGTTCTTTGAACCATCAACCCCAAAATAAGAAATGCTACGTCTATCTATGCCATGGCTGGAAAGGTAGTTTAAAACTGCATCTTGAGCTTCTGGCTGTCTCGCTGTGAGTATTATTACTTTGTTACTCGGTTCATCGATGAACTCTTTCATCAAGTCTATAGTAATTTTTATAGGCTCTGCGAACTCTGAGACTCCATGAAACTCTTTAAAATCATAAAAATGTTTATCATCTAAGGTGTGATTATCAAACTCTTCTTGTCCGTATAGATGATCTACAATCCTTTTGGACTTTTTATCTCTCACCAATGTTGCTTCATCAGTATGAGCCAAAGTGTCATCAAAATCGAATACGATTAAGTTGTCCCACTTAGATTTAATTTTTATAATTTTATGTTTCTTCATTCCAGCCACTCCCAAAGCGTCTTTGTTCTCCATCTTCAAATGTAATTATCGTCTTGTTAGTAGGATGTGGCAAAACATGTACCTTTAAAAAATCTTCAAGCGAATCAAATATCGCTATCCCTCCCCTTGGAGGAGGATAAAGCCAATGTATGATGCAATGTCCACTTGCAAGTGCGGCTCCCTCTATCACAACGCCATCGCCTGACACTCCCGTTTCATCATAGTTCCGGCATACGGTAAAAGTTCTTATACCTTGCGGTGCTAACTTTGGTGGCGGCTTAGGTTTAAGATTATCTAAATCATCCTCTTTTGATTGTTCCTGCATATCAGTGCTCCGTATCATCTGTTTCTTGATTAAGCACCAAGAAATTATCTGTTATTATCTTTCTCAATTCTGTCTCGATATTCTTGCCTATAGACTTCTCAGCATTATAAAATTCATCTAACATAAATCTTAATGACTCTACCTCGTCTATCAAACTTTCAATCAACACAACCAATTCGTATGGAGTTTTCTTAAGAAGCTCCTCCTTGGTATAAAATTTTTCTTTAGACATCTTCTTCTCCTGTGCTTATATCTGTGTCTTTTTTACTCAATCTTCTCCTATCTCCACCAAATACCTTGGAGCGTTGAGCGTCCGGATCTCCTATAGTATCATCCTGTGCGTCATATACTTGGAACGGCTCACCATAGGTTAATATTTCAACTCCCGGAACCGTATGTACTGCATCGATTAAATGATCCCGAACATAGGCTACCACATCCGGCTGATCATTCGGAAGTTCAAACTTTAAGTCATAAGTCATATACCAATTTGCTTCATCCTTATTTCTATCTCTCGGCAACGAGAGGGAAGTAACTGCTGGCAAGGCTCGAAAATCATCCTCTGTTTCAGACTTGTTTCCTCCTCTTTCCTTTCGTACCTTGAAGCGCATCGGTACTTTGTATAGCTTTTGTTTGTACAGTTCATCCTGTGTTTCAAACAGATAGTTAAACCATTTTCTTTTGTTCATGTGTTCACTCCTTATGCATAACTAAATAGTTTATTCAATTTCTTTAACTGATTGTTGCATTTCGTGATTAAAATCTTCTCTGAGTTTGATCAAAGGATTAAAGACAGCCCTGTTCCTTTCCAGAATCAGATTGCCTTGTGGCTTAACCAACTCACCCTCAATCTCGATAGCCTCAAAATCTATCTCCGTTCTATCTTTGTAGACAACTTTCGGCTCCTTCTCAGGCTCGTCAGCAAAAGCTAATGACATTAATAATAAAAACATATGCATACCCCCATTCTAATTGCAGCATATGTAATTAGTCCTCTTCGCCCAAGAACCTACCAAAATCGTCCTGAACTCTTACAACATCCTCTGGATAGTCTGTACTAACTTCGAGCAGCGTAACGTCACCATAGTCTGCACAGAAGCGATGTAAAGTCTGAGGGCGTACTCTGAACACATCTCCCTCTTCCATATCCCTTTCTCTGATCTCTCCTCGCTTGTTGTTGTCGGAATAGATCAACTTGAGTACTCCCTTGAGTACATAGATTGTCTCGTCTTTATAATTGTGATACTGGAGGCTGAGTCTGCTACCCTTCTTTATCTCCAGTATCTTACCCATGTATTTTCCTTTGGCATGAGCCCACCAAACTTCTCTTCCCCATGGTTTATCAACTTTCTTCATTTTTCCTCCTTATGATTATGTTTGTTCAACAATTGTCTCAAGTGTTTGTCGGGCTCTGAATTGTTGATTTGGATTCCCCATAGCTTTATATTCTTCCAAGAAATCCTAGGATCGTTAAGAGCTACACCTATAAGGATTGTACCTTCCAGCTTCTTTGCTTCTTTGTGTAAATTATTCTCCAAAAGAACTTGCTTAGCTCTTTCCCAATCTCCTAATCCGGCTCTGCCTGCGATACCGGCATTTAGTTTTTTAGCAACTTTTTTGAAAAACGGCTCAAGCATGGCTGGGGTGCAAAACACATGTTCTATAAAATGCACACTCTCTTTTGAATCATCCCATCTGCTAAAAATAAAACAATCATTTCTCTTCCACTCCTCAATCTTCTTAAGACTAAACTGCCTACTTGTGCTTACTTGGTTCTTACTTGATGCACAAGATTTAAGTTCAATCTTGTACGTCTTCTTATCGACTACACACTCTGCATCATGCAAGTATTTGTTGCTTCTGCCACCAGTGCCTGACAAATGAAAAACCTCTATTTGCTTATTTTCTCTAGAGTCATCTTGTGCTCCTTTCTTCATTTTTTCTCCTTTATTCGCTTTATTCATTTTTTCTCCTTTATTCGCTTAACCATTTAACATATTTGTCTACTGTTTTATTGACAAGCCTTTGCCATGCTCGTTTCTCAATTGGTATATACAGCATTGCTGCAATCTCTTCCCCCTTGTGCCAAGCTAACACCTCCTCCATCAATGTCATGGTTTTCTCTTTGAGATTTCTATCTCCGGAGTAATCCATAAAGAATGTAGAGTCGTTAAGGTTCGTCATCATTCTCGCCACATGCCCAACCTCATGAAGAAGTATATACAACTTATCTCTGGGAGGTGTTGCACCATGTACAATGATCCTCTTATTCTTATAGGAATATATAAAAGCATTAACATCATCGGAAGTCATATCAACTTCAGTATCGTACTTTGATTTGGCATAGTTTGTAACCATGTCGATCCATTTATAGTAATCCGCTTGGTGATATTTATAATCTAACATTCGTATCCCTCCTGTCTGAGTTGCTTGATCAGATCATCAGCACCTCCAATAAACTCTTCCATCTCTCCTGACTTAGCATATCTTAAAACAATAGGTACTGTATGGTGTTCATACTTCTTTTTAACTGTCAATGCAAAGTCAGGCGACTTATCCATCAGTACCAGCACATAATCTAGTCCATTGTTCCCAAGAGCATTGATTGCCGCTACACAATAGGGACAATCTGACTTGGCATATACAACATAATAATACATCATGGCTTAGCTCTTTAGAAGCCGCTTAGTGCCCTCTGTGAAGAGCTTAGAGCGTACAGCATTGGTATCCCCTATCACAACCATCTCCATGCCAGATGCGCCTTTATGGATGGTTACACGTGTAAACTCTATGTTCTCCGTTAAGCCGTCTGGTAGTCTACCTTCCTTCAGCAATCTTTGTGTATGTCCGTCAGGGACTAAAGAAACAACAAACTCTGGATTGACAAATACTTCTCTCAAAGAATAAGTCTTGCTGGTTGCAGAGTTCTGAACAACCTCAATTAACTTTTTCATGTTTTCTCCTGTCTGTATGAAAATTAAAATTCTTTGCATCAACGATATATTTCTGAGTTCCTACTGCAATCAAGCATGGACTGTTGAAGAACAAGTTAGTCTCTGTATCAACATTGGCAGCGAAACTATTGGCGTGTTCTTTCCAGTAACCCAGAAATATACCATATGTAGGGCTGGAGGTTGTAGACACAGCTACTCTATCCTTTCCCAGCCTGTATAACAAAGATGCTTGCCTGATGCGAACCAAGTCACCTTTCTGATATGTACATGATCCACTAGGCATTACTTTGTGTCTCATGGCTTTTTTCGTGAATCTTCTTGGCTTCTTCTTCAAGTTTGTACTTGTCATAACTTAAACATATTGATTGCAATTCTGATAAGTTAGTATCGATGCTCCCTAAAGACTCTCTAACCTCATTAATAACTTCTGAGGCGTGAATAAATTTGCCGGAGTTTGTTATGTCCTTAACAGATTCTATTAGCCGACATGTCATATTGCTTCGATAAATTATGTTGCTAATCTTCTCTTTAATATAGTCTGGCAGATCTTCGATCTCCAGTGTGTGTTTAACTGTTACTCTCATATTATCCTCCTTTCACTTGTATGATTGCGTGATTTGTATTTAACAATGTAGATGCTGCTGAGACTGCATTAACCAGTGCATGCTTTGTAACCTTAACCGGATCAACAATCCCAGTCTCGTACATATTACATTCGCATAGGTTGCGGAAATCATAGCCTTCATCCTTTCTATAGCTCTCAACCTTAGATAAGATTATGTCTGCTGATACACCTGCGTTCTCACACAATTGTCTTATGGGAGCCTCGCATGCCTTATACAGTATCTTATACCCTATCTCTTGTTCTTCGTTCTCAAAATCGATTTCTAAGCCTTTTCTGGCTCTAAGCAGGGCAGTGCCCCCGCCAGTTGTTATCCCGTCTTTTTGAGCGGATTTGACAGCCTCTAAGGCATCTTCTACACGATGCTTAGTCTCCGTCATTTCAACAGAAGTTGCACCTCCAACTCTGATAACAGATACACCAGAAGCAAGTCTGGTTATTCTTTCCTGAAGCATCTTCTGTTCGTGGGAAGAGTCTGATTGTTTGAGGAGTGCTTTAACATTCTCAATGCGCTCTTCTACTGCTCCACCCTCACCTTTACCACCGACAAAGGTTGTCATTCTCTTGCCAACCTCAATCGATTTGCAACTACCTAAATGTTCAATCTTAACTTGCTTCATTAATAATCCTGACTCTCTGGAAATATAGTTAGCTCCTACAGATACAGCCAAATCTTTTAAAATAGATTTTCTTTCCTCACCATATCTAGGTGCTTTAATCCCAACAATCCTCATTGTACCTCGAATTGCGTTCATTATTAATGCTGCAAGAGCCTGATCTACTATATCTTCTGCGACAATAACCAAAGGACGTCCATCTCTAGCAACCTGCTCTAACAATGGAAGCATCTCGTCTACTGTCTCCAAGCGTTCATCAGTAACCAGAACCAAAGGATTATCATAATAACACAACCCTCTGCGTTCATCAGTCATGAAAGCGTTGGCTGCAAAGCCAGCATCTATCTTAAATCCCTCAATCAAGTTAAGGGAAGTCTTGTTTGATCTGGCTTCTTCAATTATCACTGTGCCATCTTTACCTGCCAGATCAACAGCCTTTGCTACCAAGTCTCCAACGATACGATCATTGTTTGCTGATATTCTGGCAATATGCTGAATGTCTGCCAGAGAGCGTATAGGACGGGCGTTATCAACTAAATTTTCAACTAACTTGTCACAAGCCTTATCCATGCCCCGCTTAATCTCAATCGGTGAAACTCCAGACGTAATGAACTTCTGTGCCTCATTGATGATAGCTCTGGCTAATACAGTTGCTGTTGTTGTGCCATCGCCTGCCTCAGCATTGGTTTGCAGGCTGGCTTGTTTAAGAATCTCAACAGCAGCATTTTGAAACGGATCATCCAAGTTGATAAACTTGGCAACCGTTACTCCATCCTTTGTTACAAATGGAAGTTTGCCCTCTGGTTGAATTATTACATTCTGTCCTTTTGGGCCTAATGTAGCAGCAACGTTATCTGCTAATATGTTAATGCCCTCGACAATCTTCTGTCGAAGTTCAACATTATTGGAATATTTCTTCACGTGTTCTCCTAGTGCTTATTAGTAATACGATTATAATCACGATTTATTCAAAATCAAATAATTTTTTTTAATTCTTCCTCAGCTAACTGAGTTAAGTAATTAGCAAATGCTTTAGCCTCTGTAAATGTGTGCTTATTTTTCTCCCCAGAAAAAACAGTTATGTATGCTGTTTTGAGTTTACCATAGGAATCGCTTATTTTTTTAACATAGTCGATGTTATCCTGCGCTGTGTTTGTTTTTTGCGCTACATATGATCTAGAATATTTTCTCATGACATCAATCTGATTATAAGCATCAGTAATCGCTTTAATTATTACATTATTCGCCGCACTGGAATCACCTGCCGCTATCTCAGCTACGTAGTCAGAAGTCATTTGTAACAACTCGTCTGCTCTGCCGGTGGGCACTACAGGGGCTGGCAATGTAAATGTTGGCTTTGCTCTGCCGGGGCTGTTGGCATCCATTGCTGCGGCAGTGTCCGTCCCTCCCTCAAATATGTATACATCCGATTTGTCTTTGGAGAGTTTTGCTTCATAATCTTTTTCCTCATTGCCGGCATCATCAAGCAACGTGACTCTATAAGCTCCGTCGATATAATACAATCGATGTAGATAAAGTCTGATCGTGGCAAAGCCAGTTTCACTAGTTTTCTGTGTGGCTGTGCCCTTGAGAACAGTAAGATAATAGATTGGGTTTCCTCCTTTTCCGTCCGCACCCTTGAGAACAGTCTCAACCCCTTCAGCCCCGCTGATTGCTTGCTTGATGGTGCCGACACTCTTAAAATCTAACATCTTAGCACTCATATACACTTTCCTGCCTTTAGCGATGGCGGAAATATTATCTGCCGCTCCGTTACCTGCACCTACAACCGGTGCGCCCAAAAGCAATGCTAAATATTTCTCCCATCCATAGCCGGCTTCATTACCGGATAGTTTCTTTGCCATATCAACCAAAGACATATAGGCTGGTGCATAATTCATGAACTTAAACGCACCGTTTCCGGGTGTTGTCGTATCTCCATCCACCCATTTATTAATCTCAGTCAAGCCACCTTTCAATACTTCCCCGAATTTCTGAAGCGTTGTAAACTTAGCTAGCAATCCTGCTCCTTCGATAGCTTTAAATTGATGAATTACTGATTGTGGTGCTTTTGCTTGAAAATTGCTGAAATCTTGAAAAACACCTCCGGGGCTCTGTGAAGATCGAACATCGTCCAGATTTGGCATATAAAATGGATCTGTGCCAACTTGGGAGCCAGTTGCATCAACATCGCTTGGAATCAATTGCGACATTGTTAACTCGTTATTAGCTACCAGTTTGTTCTCAATATCGAATATCCTTTTGCGTATTTTCGCCTTTCCGTACATTGCCAAATATTTAAGAAACCTACGTTCTGTGGAATTTTCCTTTTGTTTTAGCGCTGATTTGATATCATCATCGGTAAGTTCATCATTCTGCGTCTCTTCATCAGCAACAGACTCCAAGCCAGCCAGATCAAATGGCGAGGTGCCGGCACCAGCTTTTCCATTCGACACTACCAAATCTTCAAGATCGGCATCGGTGCTAATATCGATAGAGCCAGTCGCTGGATATCCAGTTATCTTAAAGTTTATCTTCTCGTCTATTCTATTATTCAAGCGTTCGCTCATTAATTCTAACAATGCATTCTTTTTCATTTTAAATCCTCCAGTAGTTTCTCGATATCCAGTCCGCCACAGTCTATCTTCTTCTTAGTTACGTGATAGTGGGAAACGTAGCCCTTAAACCTTCCAGATGATACC
>MDSZ01087725.1_pt1 | contig 14405 bp, 10 predicted proteins | sample 811201 | NCBI WGS metagenome assembly MDSZ01 (sample SAMN05326647, study PRJNA326480) | marine metagenome | isolation source: seawater | place: Indian Ocean: North | collected 2010
AAATTATGGAAAATATGAAGAGAAAAAAAGTCGGGATGAGAGGATTTGAACCTCCGATCTCTGGTCCCCCAGACCAGCACTTTAACCAGACTAAGCTACATCCCGATTTATTTTATTAAATATTTAAAACTTTTAATTAGAAATAGTTATTTATTTGATTGTTTACATTTATTTTTGCATTCTATTTTTTTTGATACTTCGAATATATGCGAAAATACATTTTTATTCTTCTTATCCTTACTGCTAACTTTATATATGCGCAGAATAATTATACAATTAGCGGATACATACAAGAAGAGGCTTCAGGAGAAAGTTTAATTGGCGCAAGTGTCTATGATAAAACTAGTGAAAAAGGAGCTGTAACAAATGAATATGGCTTTTATTCAATAACACTACAAGAAGGAAATCATGATCTCGTATTTTCATTTATTGGTCTGCAAAGTCAAGAGAAATCAATTTTTTTAGATAAAGATTATAGAATAAATATATCATTAGAGGGTAGTTTTATACAAACTGAAGAAGTTAAAGTAACATCCGAAAGACAAGATAAAAATATTGAAAGCTCCAATATGAGTCAAACAAAAATAGAAGTTAATAGTATAAAAAAACTTCCTGTTATCTTAGGAGAAACTGATGTTTTAAAATCTGCACAGCTTCTTCCCGGTATCCAATCTGGTGGAGAAGGAAGTTCAGCTCTTTACGTTAGAGGTGGTGGGCCTGACCAAAACTTAATTCTGTTAGACGAAGCTACAGTGTACAACGCTTCACATTTATTCGGATTTTTTTCAGTATTTAATGCTGATGCTATAAAAGATATTAATATAATTAAAGGAGGTATGCCTGCGGAATATGGAGGAAGATTATCATCTGTTCTTGATATTTCAATGAATGATGGTAATAATAAAGACTATGAAGTTCATGGGGGAATAGGATTATTATCATCTAGACTAACACTTGAGGGGCCTATACAAAAAGAAAAAAGCTCGTTTATTGTTTCTGGAAGAAGAACTTACGTAGATGTACTATCAAAACCTTTTATGTCTAAAGACAACGCTTATAGTGGGTCTGGTTATTATTTTTATGATTTAACAACAAAAATAAATTATCGGATATCGGATAAAGACAGGATTTTTCTAAGTGGATATTTTGGAAGAGATGTATTTAGTTTTGTGAATACTGACAATGATATTGCAATTGAGATACCATGGGGGAATGCAACAACTTCTTTAAGATGGAATCATCTATTTAGTGATAAATTATTTATGAATTCATCTTTGATATTTAGTGATTATCGTTTTGAATTTAATATTGATCAAAGTGATTTTGGATTCAAGATATTTTCAGGAATTAATGATTGGAATACAAAAGTTGATTTTACCTTTATTCCTAACACAAGGCATAAGGTAAAATTTGGAATCAATTATACTTTTCATGAGTTCACACCTGGTAATGCAACAGGTAGAGCTGGAGATGTTGAGTTTGCACCAGATGAAATCTTTAAACAGTATTCAAATGAAGGGGCTTTATATATTTCAGACGATTTTGAGCTAACAGATGAGATAAAAATAAATGCTGGCTTAAGGTTTTCATCATTCCAGCATAGTGGATATATTAGTTTTAGAGACTATCTTTATAATGATCTCAATGGTAGTGATGATAACTATAGACATGTTGAACCAAGACTTTCATTAAGATATAGAATAAATACAACTAGCTCGATAAAATCATCTTATTCGGAAAACTATCAATATATCCATCTAGCATCAACTTCTTCAGTAAGTCTACCTACCGATTTATGGATTCCGAGCTCTAGTGTGATTAAACCAAAACACTCTAGGCAATATGCAATAGGATATTTTAAAAATTTTAATGATAATTTAATTGAGACATCTGTAGAATTATATCACAAGGATATGGAAAATTTAATTGAATATAAAGAAGGTGTTCTTCCTGAAGATAATACAAATACTAGTAGTGATCTTTCATTTACTTTTGGAAATGGTAACTCTTACGGAGTAGAGCTCCTTGTGAAAAAGAATAAGGGTAAACTTACAGGTTGGATTGGATATACGCTATCAAAAACAACCAGATACTTTGATGATATTAATAATGGAGATCCATTTCCTGCTAAGTATGATAGAAGGCATGATTTATCAGTTACAGGCACATATGAGTTAAGCGAAAAATGGACTTTAAGTAGTGTTTTTGTTTATGCAACGGGTAATTCAATCACATTACCAACTGATAGATATGTTATTGACGGTCAAGTATATACTGAGTATACCTCAAGAAATGGTTATAAAATGGATCCATATCATAGATTAGATCTAAGCGCAACATATACATCAAAGAAAAAGAAACGATTTAATTCTAGCTGGAATTTTTCTATTTACAATGTTTATAGTAGAAAAAATCCGTACTTTATATATTATTCTCTTGAAGGTCCAGAAAACGGAGATGGTAGTATTCAAAATGGAAATCTGACTCCAAAAGCATACCAAGTTTCCCTCTTCCCTATTCTACCATCTATAACTTGGAATTTTAATTTTTAATTATGTATAGACTTTTTTATATATCACTATTATTATTTTTATTTTCATGTGAAGAGGAAATTACTTTAGATATTAATAAAGATTCAGATGTTTTAGTGGTTGAAGGGTCGATTGAGCCAGGTTTTCCACCATATGTTATTTTAACTAAAAATCAAGGTTTTTTTGACCCGATAGATAGTGAAACATATTCAAATCTGATTGTTAAAGATGCTGAGATTAAAGTATGGACAGAAGGTTCTGGAGATGGATTTGACACAATCAATCTAAGTTATTTATCAGATGAATTACCAGTATTTACTGATATTTCGTGGAATCAAAATTATGAATTTAGTAAGATTGGAAAAACGTATTTTCTTGAAATTAAGTGGAAAGATCAAATTATAACCTCTTTCACAACAATACCAAGCCCTACGCCATTAGACTGTCTCTGGGTAGAAGAAAGCGAGACAGGAACTAAAGAATGGCAGTGCGACATTAGGGCAGTATACTCAGATCCACCTGGTATTCAAAACAATGTATTGATTAGAAGCAAAAGATTAGAACACTATGAAAAGGATACTATTTCAGCTACGCAGCAGCTTGACACGCTACCAGATTCAAGGTTTTATTTATTAGATGCTGGTTCTGACATCTTAATTGATGGCCAAAAATTTGAAACATACTTTCCCAGACCTTCTGAAAGTGGTGGCTTTCCTAATGGAAAATACAATAGCTCTCATTTTAAGGGTTCGACTTTCATTCCAAATGATGTTGTTTTAATCAAATTTTGTCAAATCGACGAGCCATCACTTAAATTTTGGAGAAGTCTAGTTAGGCAATTCACCACAAATGGGAATCCATTCTCTGAGCCAATGAATCTAGTAAGTAATATCAATGGTGGTTTTGGAGCTTGGACTGGATACGCACCAGCTTATTATAAAGTTCCGGTAGTAAAAGATACGGTTATATTTACAGAGTACAACCCTACAATAGATGAAATTTATTAATTAAAATCAGTTAAAATTGGAAAAAATAAAAGTACTAATTATAGGATCTGGGCCAGCGGGATACACCGCTGCAATATATGCTGCTAGAGCAGACTTATCACCTGTTTTGTATCAAGGGCTTCAGCCAGGAGGACAACTAACAACCACAACAGATGTTGACAACTATCCTGGATATTCAGATGGAGTGGATGGAAATAAAATGATGGAAGATTTTAAGAAACAAGCCGAAAGGTTTGACACAGATGTTCGTTATGGGACGGTAACAAAAGTAGATTTTAGTGCTAGACCCTTTACAGTAACTGTTGATAGTAAAATTGATATACTTGCTGAAACAGTAATTATTGCAACTGGAGCAACAGCTAAATGGCTTGGTATCCCTGATGAAAAAAGATTAAGTGGTTTAGGAGTCTCTGCATGCGCGGTATGCGATGGATTCTTTTATAGAAACCAAGATGTAGTAGTTGTGGGAGGAGGAGATACTGCTGCAGAAGAGGCAACATATCTTGCAAAACTATGCAATAAAGTTACTCTTCTTGTTAGAAGAGATGAAATGAGGGCATCGAAAGCAATGCAAAAACGTGTATTCAATACTTCTAATCTTAATGTAATGTTTAATCATGAAGTTAAAAATATAAACGGAGTGAAGGGTGTTGAATCTGTAACTGCATTTAATAATCAAACAAATGATATTGTTAACATACCAGCTACTGGTTTCTTTGTTGCAATTGGCCATAAACCAAATACTGATCTTTTTAATGATCAGCTAGAAATGGATGATAATGGTTATATTATCGTAAAGCCAGGAACTGCAAAAACAAAAGTACCAGGAGTTTTTGCAGCTGGAGATGTTGCTGACCATGTCTACAGGCAAGCTGTTACCTCAGCAGGTACTGGGTGTATGGCTGCATTAGATGCTGAGAGATTTCTGGCTGATTCATAATAATATTATATAACCAAATCTCTTTTGTATATTCGTAGTGTCATGGAACCTACAGATATCCTAATTAAGTATTGGGGGCATACTAATTTTAGATCTAAGCAGAAAGAAGTAATTCTTTCAATCTTAAATAATCAAGATACATTAGCTTTGCTTCCTGTGGGTATAGGTAAATCAGTGTGCTTTCAAATACCCGCTTTAATTAAAGATGGTTTGTGTTTAGTTATATCTCCATTGGTATCATTAATGAGAGATCAAACAAAACATTTAAGTTCAAAGGGGATTAAATCTGTTTTTATATCATCTGCAATAAGTAGAAATCAACTTGATTTAGATTTAACTAATTGTTTATATGGAAATGTAAAATTTTTATATCTATCACCTGAGATATTAAATAATCAATTAGTAATTAAATATATTGAAAAAATAAATATTAACCTTATTGCAATTGATGAAGCGCATTGCATATCTGATTGGGGGTCTAGTTTTAGACCATCCTACAGAAATATAATCAAAATTAAAGAGCTAATACCAAATGCATCAATACTTGCGCTAACTGCAACTGCAACAAATAAAGTTGTAAAGGATATTCAAGATAATCTTAATATAAAAAATCAGAATGTTATAAAAGGTTCATTTAAAAAAGATAATATATCGCATGTAGTTATCAAATCAAATAACAAGCTTGAATCATTACTTAAACTATTAAAAAAAATTAAAAGTTCTGTTATTGTTTATGTTAATACTAGAAAGGCGTGTAAATTGATTACTGAATATCTTAATAAGAATAATTTACCATCTGAAGCATATCATGGGGGTATTGATCAAAAAATAAGAGAACTAATACAGGATAAATGGATCAACAATTTAACAAGAATAATGGTTGCAACTCATGCTTTTGGTATGGGTATAAATAAAACTGATATACGCCTGATTATTCATTACGATATTCCTTTTTCAATTGAGAATTATATCCAGCAAAGCGGAAGATCTGGAAGAGATGGAAAATTAGCATATTCATTTACCTTATTTAAAAAATTAGATATTGACAATAATAGACAGATAATTCAAGAAAGATATCCAGAACTAAATGATGTTAAAAAAATATATCAAAAGTTAATGGATTTTCTTCAGATACCTGAAAATACAAATTCAAATCTATCAATACCATTTAACATTATAGAATTCTCAAAAAAATACTCTATAAGTATATTAAAAATATACAACGTATGTAAGATTTTGGAAAATGAAGATATCATCAAGCTATCTCAATCAAATAAAACTTTATCAAGAATTAAGATTATTATTACTAGAACTGAACTTTATTCATTCCAAATTTCAAATAAAAAATATGACAACATACTAAATCTCCTTTTAAGAAATTATTCTGGGATTTTTACTGATTTCACTAACATTAAAGAATCTGAAATATCAAAAAAATTATACTGCTCTATTGAAGAGGTTAAAAAATTTCTAAATCAACTACATCATCAAAAACTTATCCATTATATTCCTAAAAATAAATTTCCACAAATAAATTTACTAGGTAGAAGAATAGATTCCGAAAATATATATATTTCTGAAAAAAATATTCAAATAAAAAAAGATACTGACTTAGCTAAATTTCAAAAATTAACTAATTATATAGAAAATAATACAGACTGTAGAAGGAATATTTTATTAGAGCATTTTAATGAAGCTAATACAGAGAATTGCAATATATGCGATAATTGTGTTCAAAAAAATAATAAAAGAATATCTAATGAAGTTTACGAAAGCACCAAGCAGATAATTATACAATTGTTATTAGAAAACGAGCTTTCTTTTGAAGAAATAAAGCAAAATATAAATATAGTTGATGAAAAAGATTTAAAACAAATTATAAGACGTATGTTTGATGCAGATATAATTGAAAAACTTGGCAATAAGTTAAGATATATAAAAAATTAATTTATGAAAATAGTTTTTTTTGGAACTCCAGCTTTTGCATCTTATATACTTAAGGAAATTAATCTAAAATTCAATGTTATATGTGTTGTTACTAATCCTGACAGAAAAAGTGGACGAGGTAAGCTTTTAACTGCATCGCATGTTAAACAAACTGCTTTAGAAAGTAATATTGATTTTTTACAACCTACAGATTTAACCGAATCCTCTTTTATTAACAAATTAAAAGACCTGAAAGCTGATTTGTTTTTTGTTGTTGCATTTAAAAAATTACCAAAATGTATTTGGGAAATTCCATCTAAAGGGACGGTTAATCTTCATACTTCATATCTTCCAAATTATAGAGGGGCTGCTCCTATTAATTGGGTATTAATAAATGGTGAGCTAGAAACAGGGGTGACAACTTTTATGATAAATGATAAAATTGATCAAGGTGATATTATCGTGCAACAAAAAGTGCCAATAGATAAGAATACAACAGCTGGTCAACTTCATAATATACTTAAGACTAAAGGTGCAAAAGAATCCATAAAATCAATAGAATTAATACAAGATTTATCGATTCGTACTCACAAGCAGAACATTGTCGATAAATATAGTGCTGCTCCAAAACTTGAAAAGAAAAATTTTAGAATTGATTGGTCTAAATCAGCCATGTCAATTCATAATCTAATAAGAGGATTATCCCCGTATATAGAAAAAGATCTTTTTTTAAAAGATATTTCTATTTGCCCCTGTGCCTGGTTTGTATTAAAAATGAAAGATAAGAAAAAGAGGGTTAAGCTTTATCTAACTGAACTTATTTCAAAAGATACGAGAATTAATGAGATTACAACTGACAACAAATCTTATCTGCATTTTAACCTTAATGATTATTCCTTATCTATTATATATCTACAAATTGAAGGGAAGGGGATAATGAATATTAAAAGCTTCTTATCTGGTTATAAATTTAATAATGATTGGAAATTTTTATGAAAAAGAAAAAATTGATTAATTATTTTAATGAATTTATAAGCGAGGATAGGAAAAAGCTTTTAAGTAAAAAGCTTTCTAATAGGACAAAACATGTTACTATAGTTCTTGAGGATGTTTATCAATCAAGGAATATATCAGCCTGTATACGCTCAGCAGATTGTTTTGGAGTACAAGATATACATGTTATAGAGAATAGAAATCAATATGAACATGATTCAGAGGTGTCTCTGGGTTCTGAGAAATGGATAACGCTAAATAGATATAATTCAGAAAAGAATAATACAAGAAATACTATAGAGATTTTAAAAAGGAAAGATTATCAAATCATTGCTACAACTCCTCATACTGAACATACAATTGAAGATATTGATACAAATAGAAAAACCGCCTTATTATTTGGATCAGAAAATGATGGGTTAAGCGATGAAGCAATTAAATTATCAGATATGCAGATTAAAATTCCAACTATTGGATTTGCTGAAAGTCTCAATATATCTGTCTCAGTTGCTATTTTTTTACATTTTATAACCTCAAAAATTAAGTATAAAAAAATATGGAAAATGAATCAAGAAGAATATGAAGAAGTATTATTGCAATGGTTGAGAAATAGCATAAAATCAGCTGATAAAATTGAAAAGCTGTTCTATAAAAAAAATTAAGGAGCTAGTCTTTCCTTTAACCAAGAATTATCCTTTTTTTTATATTTCAATCTATCATGTAACCTTGAAGATCTGCCTTGCCAAAACTCAAACTCAATAGGTTTTACCAAATACCCTCCCCAATTATTTGGTTTAATAATATCCTGATTTTCAAATTTTCTAGTAATATGGGATAATTCAGATTGGTAATCCTTTTTGAAATCGATAACAGCACTTTGTTTAGAGATTTGTGCGGCAATTTGACTGAGCCTTGGCCTTTTAGAAAAATAATTATTTGAATCCTCCTCAGCTATTTTGATTGCTTCTCCATTAATTCTAACTTGTCTTTCAAGATCATGCCAATAAAAAAGTAAACAAACTGAATTATTATTTTTAATTTGATTTCCTTTTTCGCTCTCATAATTTGTAAAGAAAATAAAACCATCTTCATTAACTTCTTTAATTAAAACAACTCTAGATTTAGGCTTATTATTTATTGAAATGGTTGATAAAATTGTCGTTATTGCTTGATGTTTATCTAATGACAAAATATCATCAAACCAAATTTGAAAAAAAGACATTGGATTGTCAGGAGTTGAATCAAAATCAATATTTAATTTATTGAAGTCTATTCTTACTGCAGATATATCTTTTTTATTATTTTTCATTAGTTTAGTAAAATTAACAAATATATCTTTTAAAAATGCTGAAACTGGAAAAAGGTAAGCTATTAATTGCTGAACCATCAATAGATGATAATTATTTTTTTAAATCAATTATTATGATAATGCATCATAATAAAGATGAATCAATAGGTTTGATAATTAATAAAAAAACTACTACATTATTAAGTCAATTAATTGATGGTATTGATCAAGATTTTCCTATTTATATTGGAGGTCCAGTTGCGACAAATTCAATACATTATATACATACTGTAAAGGAAATAAAAAATAGTAACCATATATCAGGGGATTTTTATTGGGGAGGTGATTTTAACTCAATAAAAAATCTAATAAAGAATGGACTGCTTAACAAAAAAAATATTTGTTTTTTTATAGGTTATTCTGGCTGGGGAAAAAATCAATTACATTATGAGATAAGTAAAAAAGATTGGATTTTAAAAGATAATGATTTAAGTTGGGATAAAGCTTTTCTGAAATCGGATAAATTATGGCCATCTTTTATAAATCAAATGAGCGAAAATTATGCTATCTGGGCAAATATGCCAGACAATCCTGAGTTAAATTAAATCATTTAACTTATTTACAAAATAAGTTGAGTATGATTTCTGATCGAATCTATGTTCTTGTATTTTTTTGACCCATTTAATACCCATAGCATTACTTAAAAAAACCTCATCTGCACAAGAGATAGATTGTTTATCTAAAATGACTTCCTTAATATCCTGATTAAAGCTCATTATTAACTGCCTCATTGATCCAGAAACACAACCCTCAGATAGTTTTGATGTGTAAATTATATTTTCTTTAACAATAAATAGATTTGATGAAGTTGTTTCGATTGGTACATTATCTGTATTAAAAATTATTGCATCATTATAATTATTATCTCTTGCAAAATTTGCGGCTAAGACTGAAATTAAAGCATTTAAAGTTTTAATATTTGAGATTGAGGTTTTAGATTTATATTCCTGGTTATACCAAGTAACGTTCAGGCCAATATGATTTAAAATAAATTTATCCTCCTTTAGTTGATTTGCTATCATTAATATACTACATTTATTACTATTTGATAGATATTTACCATTAGATTCTCTAAAAAAAACTAATTTGACATATCCATTATTTGTAATATTATTTTTTTCTAATAATTCCTGAATATTCATAACCATAGAATCCTTGTCTAAATTAAAATCTAATGAGAGTAATTGTAATGATGTTTTTATTCTTTGATAATGTGACTCAAAATTAAATGGTCTTTTATTGAAGAATCTGATGCTTTCAAAGAATCCATCACCATAAAAGAACCCTCTATTATTCATGGAAAGTATTAACTGTTTAGCTTCAATAAGCTTATCATTTAGATAGACATACTGCATAAAATTAAATTACAAAATGTAAATTGCGAACTTATTTAAATAATTATTATGAGTAAAATTTTCAGTGTTTTTTTTATTATTACTCTATCTTTTCATTCAATTGCTCAAACTTCTATTGAAGGATATGTGTATGACAATACATCAAGGGAATCATTAATAGGAGCTACAGTTGTTGTTTTGAATACTAATAACGGAACAGTAACAGATTTAGATGGTAGATTTTCCTTGCAAGTAAATAAACTACCTGTTACTATACTAGTAAACTATCTTGGCTATAAAAAGAAATCACGGCTCATTGATAGTGAAAAAAATATATCTATATATCTCGATGCAGACGATCAAACGCTAAAAGAAATTAAAATCATTGACTCTAGGCTAACCAAAAAACAGAAAGAATCTCCTTTAACTGTTGAGGCTCTTGATGTTGTCGCGATTAAAGAAACTCCTTCTGTTAATTTTTATGATGGTCTTGGTGCATTAAAAGGTGTTGATATAATGGCGGCAAGCTTAGGATTTAAAATAATAAATACGAGGGGATTTAATAGTACATCTCCGGTTCGTTCACTTCAAATTATTGATGGTGTTGACAATCAAGCTCCTGGATTAAATTTTTCATTAGGTAACTTTCTTGGTGCATCTGAACTTGATATTATGAAAGTTGAAATTATTCAAGGAGCAAGTTCTGCATATTATGGACCAAATGCATTTAATGGCGTAATAAGCATGCAAACAAAGAGCCCGTTTAAGAAAAAAGGATTGTCCGCACAAATTAAGATTGGGGAAAGGAACTTGTTAGAAAGTATGTTTAGATATGCTCACGTAATAAAGAATAGAAAGCAGGAAGATATTTTTGCATTTAAAATTAATTTTTCTTATCTACAGGCAAATGATTGGGTAGCAAATAATATGAGTCCAGTTCAAGGAACTGATATGAATGAAAATAACCCTGGAGGATATGATGCTGTTAATAGATATGGGGATGAAGATACTGATGGTAATTTAAATGATTTGAGAAGCGACTTTAATCAAAATTATTTCACTCATCCAGGTCTTGGAAAATTTCATAGAACTGGATATCTAGAAAGTGATTTAGTAGATTATAACACAAGAAATATAAAGGCCGCAACATCATTTCATTATTTAATTAATCCAGATACTGAATTGATATATGCTCTAAATTACGGTACAGGAAATACTGTATATCAAGGTGATAATCGATATAATTTAAAGGGAATTCAATTTCTTCAAAATCGTTTAGAAATAAATAATAAGGATAAGTTTTTTATAAGAGCATACCGTTCGCAAGAGGATGCGGGAAAATCATACGATGCTGTTTTCACTGCATTTAGATTGCAAGAATATAACCAAGTACTAAATGAAGATTGGTACAGAAATTATAAAAATAATTGGAGGGATAATTTTGGCTGGGAGGATATTGGCTGGGAAAATGCAGAGTATAATTTTCTTAGTCAACAATGGACTTTTCAGGGAAATCCAATTGATATTAATAACTGGATAGAGATGAGTGATTCAGCATTAAATGCAAATGCTGACGATCTAATTGCTCTTCATAATTTCACAAGAGAACAAACAGACAATCAAACTAATCGATTAGTTCCTGGGACTTCTCAATTTAATGATAGTTTGAACTCAATTACATCAAGAATACCGATAAATGGAGGTACAGGTTTTTATGATAACTCGGCTCTAAATCATTTACATGCAGAATACAAATTTACTCCTAGTTTTGCTGATGTAAAATTTGGAGCAAACATTAGACGCTATCTACCAGATTCAAAAGGAAGTATATTCTCGGATACTGCAAAATTAATTCAAAACACAGAATATGGATTTTATTGCGGAATAGATTCTGAAATTATTAATAATTTAAAATTAAGCGCTACCATAAGAGTAGATAAAAATGAAAATTTTAAATTTAATATATCACCTGCTGCATCTCTAGTTTACAAATTAACTAATACTGATATTTTAAGGCTTTCTTTTTCATCAGCAATAAGAAATCCAACATTAAGTGATCAATATTTATATTATAATGTTGGGCGTGCAATATTAATAGGGAATTTAAATGGTCATGGTACAGATTATGGCGAAAATCTTGTAACTATTCCATCGTTAATAAATTATTTTAAACCTGCGCAATTAGTTAAGGATAGCTTAAAGTTTTTTAGCATAGACCCAATACAACCAGAAAAAGCCAAATCATTTGAAATTGGGTATCGAACCACAATCATGAATAAAGTTTACTTGGATGCTAATTATTATTACTCTAGATACAATGACTTTATTGGATACAGAATTGGAGCTAAGCATAATGGTCAAGATACTCTGATTAATGGTGTCTCTGGATACTACCTCCCTCCTACATCCATACAGGTTTATAGAATGGCTGCAAATTCACAAAATATTGTCACTACAAAAGGTATGTCGATTGGAATTAATTATTTCATTAATAGCAATTATTCAATAAATGGTAATTATTCTTGGAATAAGTTAAATGAAAAAGGAACTGAAGATCCTATAATACCTGCATACAATACTCCAGAAAATAAATTTAACATTGGTTTTTCAGGTAGAGATATACATATTTCTAGAAATAGTATTCTGAGAAATTATAGTTTTAGCCTAAATTATAAATGGGTTCAAGGGTATTTGTACGAGGGCTCTCCTCAATTTACTGGAAATATACCTTCTTATGGCTTAGTTGACATGCAAATTAGTAAGGAAATTCCCCGCTTATCTGCTATATTAAAAGTTGGCTCTTCTAATATACTAAACAATCTACATTATGAAGTTTATGGAGGTCCGTATATTGGAAGAATGACTTATTGCTCTTTGTTATTTGAATTAGATTAAAAAGCTTATTATTGCACAAACAAAATATAAAAAATATGAAAAAAAATATACTAACAACTTTATTGCTTATCTGTTTTGGATTAAGCAGTTTTACTCAAACTCGTTATTTAGACGATGTTTTTTCAGCATATACTGTAGATGCTAATGTGAATTACGCAACTAACATTAGCGTAATGCCATTAGCTCTTGGAGGTATGCCTGCTCCAGAGCCATTGTATTGTGATATATATCAACCAGCTGGAGATTCGGTAACGAATCGACCAGTGATCATTGTAGCGCATACAGGAAGCTTTCTTCCTCCAATCTTAAATGGCCAAGCTACGGGTAGTAAACTTGACTCTTCTATTGTAGAGCAATGTAGAAGATGGGCAAAAAAAGGCTATGTTGCAGTTGCTATGAATAATAGATTAGGATGGAACCCAAACTCTACTGATCAAGATGTAAGGACTTCTACATTAATTCAGGCAGCATATAGAGGTGTTCAAGATGCAAAGGCAATGGTGAGATATATGAGAATGACTGCAGCAACTGGAAATAACTATGGAATTAATCCAAATAAAATTGTTTTTGGAGGTCATGGAACAGGAGCATATATAGCTCTAGGTTATGCAACATTAGACACCACAGCTGAACTTTACTTACCAAAATTTGTTAATTTCAGTAACCCTACACAGCCAGTACCTTATATCCCTCCAAATCCTGCAAACCCACAAACATCAGTATTTGGAAATATTCACGGAACAGATACGGCATACTGCCCTATCTTAGATAGTAATGGCGCCCCTATTCCTGGTCAATTCTGGATGTCAAATATTCCTAACAACCCCTCTTATAGTAATGATATTAACATGGTGTTTAATTTAGGTGGTGCGGTTCCTGATATCTCATGGTTACAATCGGGTGATGTACCAATGGTATCTTTTCACTGCACAAATGATCCTTATGCTCCTATAGATACAGGAGATGTGATTGTTCCAACAACAGGAGAATTTGTAGTTGAAGTTATGGGGAGTAGAACTGTTCAGCATTATGCAAATGCCTACGGAAATAATGATGTTTTTGTTCAGGCTGGATTCTCTGATGTGTTTACAACGGCAGCAAATAATCATAACAGTGGCTACGAAGGTTTATACAGATTCATAACTCCACCACCATCGACAACACCAAATGCTTTTGGGTTAATGGAAGAAGAGCAAGGATCTCCTTGGGACTGGTGGAATAATACAGTATACGACTCTTTATTTATGATAAGTCCAACAACACCTCCTCCTGCTGCTATTCCTGGATTCGGTGCAGCAAACTCAATACTTGGAAATCCTGACATGAGTGCTGCTAAAGGAAATGCATATTTAGATACTATTCAAGGATACCTAAATCCAAGAATCTATGTTGCTCTAAATCTTGGAAGTACAAATATTGAAGAGGTTATCA